>Ga0190308_1000035_pt1 | contig 51589 bp, 66 predicted proteins | sample 48700756_MG_FD_165050 | JGI IMG/M metagenome (GOLD analysis project Ga0190308, IMG submission 165050) | Hydrothermal vent sediment bacterial communities from Southern Trench, Guaymas Basin, Mexico - 4870-07-5-6_MG | ecosystem: Environmental > Aquatic > Marine > Hydrothermal vents > Sediment ...
TGTACCTAATATAGACCAAAAGACTCACCAGTAAAATTGCCAGCAGTCCTGCAAGGAAAGCCTTCTGAAGATAACCCAAACCAACTTTCGGATCTATCCTTTCAATGCTTTCTATAAAAATCTTTGTAGGTAAAGCTCCTGACTTTAAAACCGCCTGCAATGTTCTTTCAGAGTTCAGAGCTTCTTCTTTATCCTTTCCATAACCCTGAATAACGGGCGTTGTAAGCTCCTTACCCTTAAGAGAGCATCCTATATTTAAAGAGTCGATCAATTTCCTATCTAAATAGAAATTTATTTTGCTGCTCAGGTAACATTCTCCGGAAGGGCTTTGAACTCTCTCCAAATTTTCGGTAACATCCGCAAATTTTTTAGCCCCTTCAATGCTTGTTATAACTCCAAACTGGTATCTGCAACCTTTTTGGGTACAGTAAAATTGGGTTACTTCCGGAGCGTAATTGATAGCTTTTATATCCTCTCCAGAATAAACAAAAAATTCTATTTCGGCCTTATTCTCTGTTATGTTTCTAACCTCAAACGGAACTTTGCACAATTCGGACCTTTGGTTAATGCCTACCAGCCTATCTCCTATTCTAACCCAAGAGTTGTTTATTATAAATACCTTAAACCTTTTTTCTTTTCCTAAGGTATGCTTGCAAAGTACAAATTCATCTCCATCCTTCAATTCAAACTTAATCCCTGCCTCAAAAACTCCGGTTTTATTCAACAAAGTTAACAAATCCTTTTCACCACCTCCTGCTATGGTTATTAAAATTCCCGGCTTTTCTCCGGTATTTATAACCCTGAATTTAGCCTCTTTTAATCCGAAGGTGTTTATCCTCGTCTCCAAAATGCTGACAACCCTCTGAAGGGTATTATTTGATTGGTTTTCAAGGAAGATGATTGCCCTAATCCCACCTACCAAATCCAAACCGAAGTTTAAATTTGTTTTTTTAGGCATTTTATAATCAAAGGAGCAGTTCATCCCCTCCCCTTCATACAAAAAGGTTTCCTTTCCTTTGTCTGTGTAAAGGGTTAGCCAACCGGTTTTATTTTTGAATGCAAATAAATCATCGAGAGAACGGATGGCTATGCAATTCCTTTCATTCAAACAAACCTTTTCCAAAAAATAGGGGGGCTGGATTTTTGAATATATGCAGGGCTCTCCGGAAACTCTAGTAATTTCGACCCCTTCCGAACTGAAAAGGTTCGGGGTGTAAAAAATTGCGCAAAGCGAAAGTATAAGGGATAGTAATAGTAACAGCACTTTCGGCTCCAATAAGAATTTTTTGATCTTTCTTTTTCTCATACTTTATCTATGCCGATAAATTTAAAATAATCTTAGTCAATGCCCTTCCTCTTTTTGATTTCGGAAATAACTTTGTCTTGCAAGGTAGCCGGCAATTTTTCAAAAATTACATCTATTAAACTATAAAAGCCTTTCCCTCCGGTAGCGCTTTTCAAACTCGCTTCAAAACCGAACATCTCAGCTACAGGTAGCTTTGCCTTAATAATGCTCGCTCCCCTCTCGCTCTCTATACTTAAAATCTGCCCCCTCCTGTTTGTAACTTCGGAAATCGCGTTATTCATTAATTCTTCAGGAACATCTATCCTTATGATTTGCACTGGCTCCAAAATTCTGGGTTTGGAGGAAAGCATAGCCTCCCTTATAGCTTGCCTTACAGCAGGGATAACTTGAGCGGGTCCTCTGTGAATGGCATCCTCATGCAAAACAGCATCAACTATCTTAACCTTAACCTTCGAGCAGGGTTCTCTAGCTAAAGGACCTTGGTCCATAGCCTGCCTAAAAGCCTCCCTAAGATAATCATAGGTTTCGTGCAGATAAATAACGCCGACGGTAGCATTTATAAGCAGGTTTCCCCTGTATACATCCAAAATCTTTTTGGCTTCCTCCCTATCCAACCCAGCTTCCCCGAAAACCTCTGCTAACTGCTTGGGATTTCTTACCTTCCCCTCAGGTATTTTACCTTCAATTATTGCTTTATAAACCTCCTCCTCCAAAGGCTCCACTATGATATAAAATTTGTTGTGTTTGTTTGGGGATTTTCCCTCAACCGGAGAGGGAGTAACCCCTTCTATCGTCTCTCTATAAACAACTATGGGTTTGGAGGTTACAATCTCTATGCCCCTTTCCTTTAAGGGTCTCTCTATTTTTGCATCTATGTGCAGCTCTCCCAAACCGGAAACCAAATACTCACCAGTCTCCTGATTTATGTTGACTATCAGGGAAGGGTCTTCCCTTGAAACCTGTTTTAGGAAATTAATAACCTTTTGCAAGTCAGAAACATTCTTCGGCTCTATCGACTTTGTAACTACCGGCTCGAAAATATGCTTTATAGATTCAAAAGGAGGGATTATATGTTCTGGGTCGCAAAGGGTTTCTCCTGAAAAAGCGCTCGATAATCCAACTATCCCGCAAATATTTCCGGCAACAACCTCCGGCATGGAAACTCTTGCAGGCCCTTTGTAAATTGAAACCTGCTGAACCCTCTCATTTTTATGCTGACCTATTAGATGAACCTCCTGCCCCGGTTTTATAGTGCCGGAAAAGATTCGCACAGTACTTACTATTCCGGCATGAGGGTCGGGGATTACCTTCGTAACTATGGCAACAAGCTTTCCCTTAGGGTTACAGGAAAGCATATCCTTACCAACCTCGCTTTCCAAATCACCATCCCAGAGCTTCGGAATTCTGTACCTTTGAGCTTCCAAAGGGTTAGGTAAATGCTTTATTATCATATCCAGAACAACCTTATGCAAGGGTGCCTTTTTTGATAGTTCATCCTCTTTATCAGCGTTGGTTAGCTCTATAATATCTTTAAAGGTAATTCCGGTTTCCTTCATAAAAGGAATGGAGATTGCCCATTTCTTGTAAGCGCTTCCGAAGGAAACTGTACCGTTCTGAACATTCACCAACCATTTATCAGCGAACTCCTTCTCGGCATATTTCTGAATCAATTCATTGACCTCTGTGATAATCTCTACAAACCTTTCCTGCATTTTTTCAGGGCTAAGCTTTAGCTCCTTAATAAGGCGATCAACCTTATTTATAAATAAAATCGGCTTTACCCTCTCCCTCAAAGCCTGTCTTAAAACCGTTTCGGTTTGCGGCATTACCCCTTCTACAGCGCAACACAGAACTATAGCACCGTCAACAGCTCTCATAGCCCTAGTAACATCAGCTCCGAAATCAACATGTCCGGGAGTATCGATAAGGTTTATCAGATAATCCTCTCCTTTATAATTATGGACCATGGAAACATTTGCAGAGTAAATGGTTATCCCTCTCTCCTGCTCCTGCTTATCAAAATCCAAAGCCAATTGCCTTCCAGCAAGCTCTTCTGAGAGCATTCCGGCTCCAGCCAACAAAGAGTCACTCAGCGTCGTTTTGCCGTGATCTATATGGGCGGCTATACAAATATTCCTTATTCTTTCCGGTTTTCTCATCAGGTCCTTTACCCTTTCTTCCAATGAAGCCATAAGAATGTAATTCCGGGAAAAAATTTAAAATACAAATTTTTAGGCTAATCGGTTTCTTCTCTCAAAATTTTCAGTGATTTAACGGCAAGTTTTACATCTTCCCTCAAAATTGTTTTTCTTTTAGCGTGTCTTGCAAGTTTTTCCGAAACCTCAATCAATTCTTTTAAAATATTTGAAAGTAAGGCATCTATTTCCTCTATTGCCTCTTTTGAAACCCTTTTAGCTCCGAACTCCTTTGCTAACCTATCCAGAGTTGCAAAATGGAAATGCAGCTTTTTCTCTTTTTTTCCGAGCATAATTATAAAGGTATGTAAAATTTAATCTTTGTCGACGCCCTTCCGGTATCGGAAAAAATATACACAATATCTATTTTTTCCTTATCGCAGGAAAATTTCTCTGCTATCATTTCCTTTGCCCGCTCTTTGGAAGGGGTAGGAGAGCCTGGATGGAAAACCCTGACCAAAACTTCCTTCCTTTTCAGAAAAGGATTTTCCTTCTCTTTCATAATTTCCATCTCCATAATCTATCCTAAACCTCGGAAAATTTAAATATTGTGGTAAGGAATTCCCTTCCTCTTTTCAATCAAACTTTCGGGTGTCGGATTATCCCTACCGTTCCATTCTAGCCCGATTTACCATGCTATTTTTGGACGCTCAAATTGTCTAGCTGCTTTGAAAGCTTAAAGAATTCCTTCCCTAAATTCTCTATCTCCTCATCTACCTTTTTTAGAGTATCCTCAAGCTCCGCCCTTCTCCTTTCCAACCTTTCTACAGACTTTTCTCTTTCCTCCTCGACAAATATTCTAGCGCCAGAATGAATAAGTACCTTTGTTACATCAATTATGTTTGTTTTTAAATAGATTCCGGCACCCAAATAGGAAAAACTTTCTTTGGGAGTTTTTATTGACGCTAAAGATTTGAGATGAGCGATTGTTTGGGATATCTCGGAAAGTTTGGCGGAAAGAGTTTCCCTATGTTCCTGAAGCTTCTCCAACTCCTGCCTAATTAGTTCCATCCGGAGGTATATCTCCCTTGCCTTTTCTTCCATCATAATGTTTCGCAGAAAATATTTATTTTTTAAAAAAATTATGGTGCTGAGCGAGAAGGAAGCCAAACTTCTGAAATTTGTAGCGGACAAAAAATTGGTATCGTCTGTAGAGCTAAGCCGATATATAGCGGAAAATTTTAACAGCAGTGCGGACGGAGCAAGGATATTAAAAAAATTGCAGGACCTCGAATTTATAGCGGAGCTGGATATTTTATTCGATAAAAGCTACATAATAACAAATAAAGGATTGGATTTCTTGGAAAAGGATTGAAGCAAAAACAAAAAGCTAATCGATGATTTCTATTCCCAAGGTGCTTTCCTCCTTTTTCTTTCGTTCTAATTTGAATGACTTTTCCTTTCCGAAGATTTGGGGCGATTGAACTCCGGTAACTATTATCAAACATCTTAATGTATCTCCCAAAGTTTTATCAATTTGGGCACCCCAAATAATTTTTGCATTAGGGTCAAGCTTTGAGGAAACGGCATCTACCACTTCCTGACATTCTTTTATGGTGATATCTGAGCCTCCGGAGATATTTATTAGGGCTCCCTTGGCTCCCTGAATATCGACATCCAAAAGCGGATTATTCAATGCCCTCTCAACAGCTTCTATTGCCCTATTTTCCGTATCGCTCGCTCCCATTCCTATCATTGCTATTCCTCCTTCTCCCATCACAGCCTTTACATCTGCAAAGTCAAGGTTTATCAAACCAGGTTTGGTTACAAGCTCGGTAATACCCTTAACAGAATTTACCAAAATCTCGTCCGCAATTTTAAATGCAGTTGTTAGGGAAACATCAGGAACTATTTCCAATAATTTATCGTTAGGGATAACTATCAGGGTATCGACAATTTTCTCCAATTTTTCTAAACCGTAGGTTGCATTATCCATTCTCTGCTTTCCTTCCATGGAGAAGGGCAAAGTAACAACACCAACGGTAAGAGCTCCCAATTTTTTGGAAATTTCCGCTAATACCGGAGAGGCTCCCGTCCCTGTTCCACCTCCAAGTCCGCAGGTGATAAAAACCATATCCGCACCTCTCAAAACTTTTTGAAGCTCACCTTTGCTTTCTTTTGCAGCCTCTTCTCCTAGCTTGGGGTCGCTTCCGGCACCCAATCCTCCGGAAACCTCTTTTCCTATCAAAATTTTTCTATCAGCATTATTGTACAAAAGCTGCTGGGCATCAGTATTTACAGCAATCGTCTCAGCGCCAACAATTCCCAATTCAATTAATCTGTTAATAGTATTGTTTCCGGCTCCTCCAACCCCAACAACCTTAATATTTGCCTTCCTTTCTTCCAAAAGTTTTTTCAACACATCATCCTCCTCTTTCTTAGCGCCTGCTCTGGAAACCACCATAATTAGAGTACAGAAAATTATTTATAAGTTTCTGAAGGGGCGTTTACAAGGTTATTTCCTCCTCTTTTTTCTTTTTTTCTACAATTCTGACAATGTTCATCGAGATGGTTATGGGTATAGGCACTGCTGCCTCCAAAAGCTCTATTACAATCTCTTTTTTGTTCGGGTCTACCTTTGTTACCTTTGCCTTCTCACCCTTAAAAGGTCCGCTCAGAACCTCTACAATATCTCCTTCATCTATCTCCATCACCTGCTTCTCGGTTTTTAAATATCTTTCCAAAGAACTAAGCTCTACCGGCTCCTTTATAAGGTTCTTCACAAATTTAACTCCGTAAATAGCTTTTGTAACATCGGGCATCTCTCCCTCTAAAAATAGATATCCCTTTAGTTCCGGGATGTAAAATAAAGATTTTATTCCCAAGTTCTGCTGCTCAATATTTTGCTTTATTAATTCAATCGCATGCATCTCCCTCCCTGAAATTACCCTCACGCAGTACAGCATTATAATAGTTGGATAAATTTTAAAATAAATAGCCCCGCCAGGATTTTCTTAGCGGGAAGTTCTTCCCTGCACCCTGAGAAGATATTTTTGGTTGCAGGGTGTATAATAACTTTTTGGGGTTTGGAAAAGAGGCTTTGCCCTCATCTACGGGTATTGGAGATGAAAAAATCGGGGGTTTGGAAAGGGGGCGGAGCCCCCTTCCTTGGTTGCAGGAGGTGGATGAATATAGGGGTGCAGGGGAGAATTCCCCGCTTCGGTGAGGATGGGGTGATAGGGGCGGGTGCGGCGCCCTTATTGGTCGCAGGAGGTGGAGGAACCCGCTGGTGGTTCCCCTTCGAACCTGGGTCTCCGGGGTTCTTCATCGCCTCAAAGCTCAAAACTTTGGAGGCTAACTCCAAAGCCCGGCATGCTTGGCCACTACACCACGGGGCTATATACCTAATTTAAAAGTTTTTTATTAAAAAATTTTCTATGAAATTAAAAAGAAGAAGAGAGAAAAAAACAGATTATAGAAAAAGGTTAAAGCTATTGCTATCCAGAAAGCCCAGGTTGGTGATTAGGAGGAGCAATAAATACATAAGACTGCAAATTGTGGAATACGACGAGAAAGGTGACAAAACGGTTCTAGGCTTATTATCAAAAACCCTGCAAAAATACGGATGGCCTAAAAGTTTTAAAAACCTACCAGCGTGCTATCTTTCAGGATATTTAATAGGGAAGTTAGCTTTAAGAAGAAATATTAAAGAAGTTGTGGCGGATACAGGATTGCATAGACTAACGAAAGGATGCAGAATATTTGCGGTAATAAAAGGTGCGGTAGATGCGGGATTAAAAGTTCCGCATTCCGAGAGTATATATCCTCCGGAGGAAAGGTTGGTTGGTAAGCACATCTCTCCAGACCTTGAACCATTAGTTTATAGAATAAAAGAAAGCATAAATGAAGAGTATGGAAAATGAAAATGAAGTTATGGGGGAGGAAGAAGAGGAAGACAAAGAATTGGAAGAAGTCGGAGAGGAAGAAAGGGAAGAAGTAGAGGAAGAGGCTAAAGAAATTTGGGAAGAAGTAAAGGATGAAACTGAAAAATGGACCCCAAAAACAAAGTTGGGTAAAATGGTAAAGGAGGGAAAAATAACGGATATAAAACAAATATTTGAGAGCGGTTTAAAGATAAAGGAGCCGGAAATTGTAGATTTTTTATTGCCCGACCTTAAGCAGGAGCTAATTTTAATAGGAGGAACTCCAGGAAAAGGTGGAGGAATTCAAAGAAGGGTTGTGAGGAGGACTGCTAGGGTTCATGCCTCAGGAAAGAGAATGAGCTTTTCCGTTCTCTCAGTAATCGGTAACGAAAACGGATATTTAGGAATAGGATTTGGGAAATCAGATGACACTAAAAAGGCGATTGCTCAGGCAATAAACAAAGCAAAAAAGAATATTTTTCCGATAGTAAGGGGATGCGGCTCATGGTACTGCGCATGTAAAAGGCCCCATTCAATTCCCTTCTCGGTAAAAGGGAAAAAGGGTAGCGTAAGGGTAACATTGCTACCCGCACCAAGAGGTTTAGGTTTATGCGCCCAGGATGAAATTAAGAAGATTTTTAGACTGGCTGGGATAAAGGATATTAGAATGAACTCATTCGGAAATACGGGTGCGAGAATAAACTTCATCTATGGAGTTGAGGATGCTCTGAAAAGTTTAATAAGGCTTAAGATAAGGCAAGAGGATTATGAAAATAAGGGAATTGCAATAGGCTCTATCGAATGATAAAAACAAATTTAAATTTTTATTATAAATTATTTGTAGGTGGTTAAAAATGTTCGAAAAGGAAAAGGAGGACTGGAAGGAAAATTTGAGTTTGGAAGCAGCGGCAGAGCTTGAAGATTTACTCAAAAAAGTGCAGAAGCACAGGTGCGCTTATAAGCAGGCTCCGGAAGTACAAATTGCACAGCTATGGTGCGCTTTAATAGAAATAAGGAGGGAAATAAAGGATTTAGAGCAAAGGCTATCAAGGATAGAAGACTTGCTGAATATTTTATTTAGAGGATACGAAAAGCAAAGGGAGGAGCTATTAAAAAGCTTAATAAGATTTTAGCTATCTCATTTCTTTTTTTATATTTTTTTTTATATTATTATGGATGTTAAAAAGACGGGCACAACTACTTTAGCACTTTTGTGTAAGGACGGAATAGTAATGGGAGCCGAAAGTAAGGCAACCTCCGGCTTTATGGTTGCTAATAAAGAGGTTAAAAAACTTTTTCAAATAGATGATAAGATGGCTATGACTGTTGCGGGGGATGTTAGCGATGTGCAACAATTAGTTAGGATTCTAAGAGCAGAAATTAAATTGTATAAACTTGAAACGCAAGAGGAGATGAAGGTCAAGGCAGCAGCAACCCTATTATCCAACATAATGTACGGAAGAAAGTTATTCCCTTATCTCGCCCAAATCATAGTTGCCGGGATTGATAAACTAGGGAAGCACATATACTCTTTTGATCCTGCCGGAGCATGCATAGAGGAAAAATATGTAGCCACAGGCTCCGGAAGCGTGTTTGTTTACGGTATTTTGGAAAAAGACTATAAAGAGGGGATGAAGGTCAAGGAAGGCATTGCTTTGGCTAAGCAGGCTATTAAGGTTGCGAAGGAAAGGGATGTATTTTCGGGAGGTGAGAAGATTTGGTTGGGCATTATAAATGACCAGGGGGTTGAAATTAGGGAGGAGAACCTTTAAACTTCTGAGGTGAAAAAATATGGACTTACTGCAATTGATAAAGGAGAGGCTGCCAGAGCTTGAAGGCTCAAAGGTATATTACGAAGGGAGCAGAGTAGTCATCTATACAAAAAACACCGAGCTGTTTTTGAGGGGGTTGGAAAAGGTAAGGGAGCTTGTAATGGAAATCAAAAAAAGGATTGAGATAAGGATAGACCCTTCCCTTTTATTACCTCCTAAGGAGGCTGAAAAAAAGATAAGGGAAATCCTGCCGAAAGAGACGGAAATTAAGGAAATCTATTTCGAGCCTGAATTTTCCAAGGTAATGATATATGCAAAGTATCCGCTGATAGGCTTGAGTGAAAAGGGAAAGTATGTTAGAAAAATAAGGGAGGAAACCCTTTGGAATCCGGTTTTGCTAAGGGCCGACGAGCCGGAATCAAAGCATATTAAGGCGGTTAGAAAAATGCTGCACCAATATTCTTCTTACAGAAAAAGATTTTTGCATCAGGTAGGGAAAAATATATACCTAAAGGAATTCAAAGGGTTGGATTATGTAAGGATTTCCTGTTTGGGTTCCGGAAGGGAAGTAGGAAGGAGCTGCTTTTTACTTCAAACTCCAAACACAAAAATTTTGTTGGATTGCGGTATCTCTCCTTCTCTCCAAACAAAGCCGTATCCTTACTTTGACGCTCCGGAATTTGATTTAAATGAGTTGGATGCTATCGTAATTACCCATGCCCATTTAGACCATTGCGGTTTAGTACCCTATCTTTACAAAATGGGATATAAAGGGCCTTTGTACTGCACCGAGCCGACAAGGGAGCTTATGGTCTTATTACTTTTGGATTCCTTAGACTTAATGCAAAAATCCGATGCAAAGGTAATATACAACTCCAACGACATTAAAAAGGCTGTAAAGCACTGCATCCCTATAGAATATTCAAAAACAACCGACATAGCCAATGATGTAAGAATTACTTTTGAAAATGCAGGGCATATTTTAGGAAGCTCAATAGTTCATTTCAATTTCGGAGAGAATGAGCATAACCTTGTTTATACTGGAGATTTAAAATACAGCAAAACAAACCTCCTTAATCCGGCTTATACAAGGTTTCCGAGGGTGGATAGTTTAATAATAGAAAGCACTTATGGTGGGAAAGAAGATATAATGCCTCCTCTCGAAGAATCTGAAGCGGAATTGATCGGCATTATTAAAGAAACCCTATCCCAAAAGGGTAAGGTCATAATACCTTCTTTTGGAGTGGGAAGAGCGCAGGAAATAATGCTTATACTTGAAAAATATAAAGCGATGTTGGGTAATCCTATGGTGTATGTGGATGGAATGATATGGGATGCAACCGCTATTCACAGTACCTACTGCAATTATTTGAGCAGAGAAGTTTTTCACAGGATAACAAACGAGAAGGACAACCCTTTTTTATGCGAGATTTTTAAGCAGGTTGGTTCAAAAAGAGAGAGGGAAAAGGTGTTGGAAGAAAATGAGCCTTATATAGTGTTAACAACTTCTGGAATGCTTCAGGGAGGGCCGGTCTTAGAATATCTGAAAAACTTGGCATCCGAGGAAAAAAATGCTTTGATATTTGTGGGCTATCAAGCTTACGGTACGCCGGGATACCAAATTCAGAAAGGAAGCAGAAGGATTGAAATTAACGGAGAGAACATAGAGATAAAGTTGAAAGTCCATTCTATAGAAGGGCTTTCCGGTCATAGCGATAGGAGGCAATTGCTCAGCTATATAAAACATTTGAGAACAACCCCTAAAACAATAATGGTTGTTCACGGAGAGGAAAATAAATGTTTGAGTCTGAGGAATGCAATTTCGAGATATTTTAAGGCTGAAGCTTATGCCCTTAAAAATTTGGATGTAGTCAGGCTGAAGTGAGATATTCGTAAGCGCTTTTCGCTGCTATAGCTCCTTCGGCGCATGCTGTAACTATTTGGCATAATTTGGAAGAGCCGGTGGTTATATCTCCGGCTGCAAAAATTCCTTCCTGCGATGTTCTTAGCTTCTCATCAACTTTTATTAAAGAATCCTCTATCTCTAACCCCAACTTGGTTGCGAGCTCTAGGGAAGGTTCCCTCCCAATCTCAACAAATAAGAAATCCATTTCGATTTTTTTCTCTTTTCCTCCTATTTCGAACAAAGCGCCTTTCATTCTCTCTTCTCCGAAGATTTTCTTTATGTTTGCATTGCATATTACCTCTATTTTTCCCTCTCTCTCTACTTTTTCCTTCAATATTTCATCGCATTTCAGCTTTGGATGCTTGCAGAAGAGATAAACCTTTTCGGCATGGTTGGATAAAAGTAAAGCACTCTCGCATGCAGAATTCCCGCAACCTATAACCCCCACCTTCTTTCCTTTGGTTAAGGGAGCGTCGCAAACAGTGCAGTAACAAACCCCTTTGCCTGCAAATTCCTCCTCTCCCTCTATTCCCAACTTTCTCTTTTTCGAGCCGGTTGCAATGATAATTGCTTTAGCCTTAAAATTTCCTATGGATGTTTCGAGGAGGAAGAAAGAGCCCTCCCTTTTAATGTCGGTAACTGTACCCTGGGCAATCTCAACTTCATAGCTGAGAGCGTGCTCATAAAATTTTCTTAGTAATTCGGTCCCCTCTATTTTAATAAATCCCGGATAGTTCCTTATTTCTCCGCAAACATTGAGCAAGCCTCCTATTTCCTCTCCTATCACCAAAACCTTCAATCCGAACCTTTTAGCATAAATTGAAGCGGTTAAGCCGGCGGGTCCAGCTCCTACCACCACCAAATCGTATTCCATAATTGTAAATGTTAAAAAAATTTATTCTCGGTACAGAATCAAAGGAATCTTCTTTCCATTACGTAATTCAATTTTCCCTAAGTACTTTCCGTTTCCGTCTCCCAAAATCCTCGCAAGATTTATTTTTTCTTCGCCGAGCTCGTGCTATTTCAGCGATCTCTTTAGCTTTAGAATAGTTTCCTCAATTTCTTTAGCGAATCTATAAACCTTGGTCTTAAAACTATAATTCTTTGCACTTTCTTTCTATCTCACTATAGTTTGCGTTAAATTCAATTTTGGTCTTTAAATCAAGATTAAATAAATCATAGAATTTGAATCTTATCAATTTCCAATCATTGTAACCAGGATACTTTGAAGAACTTCCCAAATTTTCAACAATACCTAAAATAAGTAGATGCGGCGCATTAGCTTGTATTTTTCGTGATGTAATTCCAGGCGAAATCTCAAATGTATATGTAATTATTTGTGGTAAAGTAGTTACTTTGCAATTTCGTATCGAACCAGGACTAATATAAAAATCTCTTGCTGAACTTTTACTCGCACGTGCAGTTGACGTCACTTTAACCTCAATATATACTAATACACTGCCATCTTGACCTTTGATTACTATATTTGGGTATCCTTTTTCTACTAGTCGGTTAGCAACCATGTTTTGAGAAATAGAGTTGAAATACCTTACTATTCTATCTTCAAAGCACTCTCCTTGTGTGTTATCACTAATGTCATTAGCCCTTCTAGCATGAAAAATGTTATCTCGTGTAAGTATTGTAGTTAGGGCATTTTTTAAATTAGTAACTATTTGTTTGTGTAGAGGATTGCTAATATTCACTGGTATTATAGAGTATCCAGTTATATCTTTAATTACATTTGAAATTGGAAACCTTTTAGCCTTTTTCTGCGAATTTTTTATTTCTTTATCATCTTCTTCTAAAGCCAGTTCAAAAGCTTCTTCACTCTCTTCGACCTCCTCTTCTCTCATATTTCACACCTTTTGGAAAATCAAAATATTTTCCTTTTGCATTACATTATAAAGACCATAAATAATTTTATCTATATTTTTTACCAATTTAAAACCAATTTTCTGGCAATAATCTATAAAAAATTCTACAGTCTTTATTTCTTTTCCTTGATACGTTGCATTTCCTATTACTATTACACAATATTTTCCTGGTTTTAGTACTCTATGCATCTCATTAAGAGACCTTTTCATATCTTCATTATAAAGCCTAACACGTTCAGAATCTTTTCCTCTTACTCCGATAAATTCTTCTCTAATTTTCGTTAAGTTATAGCCTAAAGCCTGAAGTGCGTGTGCATCGTTTTTCACATAATCCAAAGCAATAGAGTATGGTGGAGAAGTAATTATTCCGTCTACACTTTCATCCTCTAAAGGCAAATTTCTACAGTCAGCTCTTTTAATTTCCACTTTTCCGAGATTTAGTTTTAATTCTCTTGCAATTTTTCGGTGTAATTCTACAGATTTTATCATTAGCTCTAAATTTTTAATAAAAGAATCAAGAATATTTCTCTTTCTTCTAGCTTCATCACTTATTGCTATCAACTTAGCAATTAAGTAAAAATTTCTTACTTTTTCATTCTCTATGGATTCCAAAAAAATATCATAATCTACTACATCAGAGTCGTTAATCAATTTTAATGTTCTTTCACGGGAAGTTGCAGTGAACGATTTTATAGCTTCATCTTCTAAAGATTTAATTTCATCAACCACAAATAAAGAGTCTACCTTTACCTTAGACTGCAAAACACAAAGCGGTGATATATCTATTCCTATACAATTTATACCCAATAGTTGAGCTTCTACAGCTGTTGTACCACTTCCGATAAACGGGTCCAAAACAGTCTCTCCTTTCTCTAATTTAATAATATTGAGTAAAGCTCTTATCATTTGGGGATGAAATTTGCCTTTATAAGGATAAATCCAATGAGTGAGGTATTGATTTACAGATTTCGTAACATTTTGCTTGATTATTCGATAATAGTCTGTAATCTCGTTGTTAATTTTTTTAAAATATGCCAATCGTTTAATAAGTCTAGTTTCATTTTCTACATTAAGTAATCTGAATTCTCTAAGGCTATTGGTAACTTTAAACTTTATCCCTAAAGCGTCTAACTCTAATTTAGCTAGAGCTAATTCATAAATAAATTGAACATTATCGATTAATTCTGCTTTCATAATATTTATACCTTTCCCAATATTTAAATTAACTTATTTACCCAGAATTTCCCAATAAAAAATATCCATATTTATTTTTTTATTCCTTCTCTTTTAATGCAGAAGGGAAGCTGGGTGGAGATAGAATATGTTGGCAGGGTAAAGGAAACCGGAGAGGTTTTTGATTTAACGGATGAAAAGCTTGCAAAGGAATTGAAAATATACAATCCGAATTTTAGATACGGTCCAATAACCGTTATTGTCGGAGAGGGTTTCGTAATAAAGGGCTTGGATAAGGCGTTAGAGGAGATGAAAGAAGGAGAGGAAAAGGAGATTGTGGTAAAGCCTGAAGAAGGTTTTGGGATAAGGAAGGCTGAGATGGTAAAAACCCTGCCTCTGAAAAAATTTGAGGAACAGAAAATAAATCCCTATCCCGGAATGATTTTGGATTTCGGGCAGGCAAAGGCAAGGGTTTTGAGTGTAAGCGGCGGAAGGGTAACTATAGATTTCAACCATCCGCTGGCTGGAAAAGAGTTGGTTTATAAGATAAAAGTAAAGAGGGAGGTAAAAGATGAGAAGGAGAAAATAGAAAAACTGCTGGAATTTTTCGGTTTGGAAAAGAAAGAATTCGAAATAGGGTTGGAAGAAAAGAAGGTTGAAATCAGATTAAAAAGGGAAATACCTAAAGGGTTGAAGGAAAGGGTTGCAGAGCTTATTAAAAAATATTTAAAAAAGGAAGAAGTGCTATTTATTGAGAAATTTTAGGACCGATTCCCTTTGTTTTGAATAAATTTCAAAGGCTAAGTCCAAAATCCCATCAATTTTGGAGAGGGGCAAACCTTTCAGACCCCTTTTCTGAATTGCGCAAATTCTTCCTTCCGAAATTCCCAAGGTTAAAATAAAATCGCTTGCCTGTTCTTCTTCAAAATTAGGGTCAACCAAAAGCTTGTCCTCAACTCCGGCTATAGAGATGAGCAAAGGAATATTATCCATTTTTAAGGGCAAAGGATTCGTTTTTTCCTCCCTTACTATATTCTCTCCCTCCAATTTTGGAAGTTTGGTGCAGGATAATGCTACTATAGCAGCTAAAGAAGCCGCATCAAACAGATTTCCGTCATGGTTTATAACCGCTATATCCAAATTTACAGCCCAAACCTTTTTTCCCTCTTCAATGCATAACTTGCTAAAATTTAGAAAATCGCTGTGCCTCAAACAACGATCAACAACTCTCGCAACTTCCAAAGCTTCTTTATAGGAAGGTATCTCCGCTTCAGTCTCCTGATCTAAATTTGCATCGCATACTAAAATGCCTTCATTCGGAGTATCTGGAAAAGGTTCCCTTATATCCAACTTAACCCCAACTATAACCTCCGTATTCCCTATTCTTGCTCTGGCAGAGCCTTCAGCATTAGGTACAACCTCTTTCTCTATCGTTACCCCTCTGTACTGGATAAACTCTCTATTGTCCACCCTTTTACCGTTTTTTACCAAATCCCTTATTATTTCATACCCTGGGACCAACATACTCATTACCCTCTATCAAACATTTTTTCATAACTTCATAAACCTTTAAACAACCGTTTATACCTAAGGAAATGGCTTCCTTAAATTCCTCCCTACTCAAATCTCCATCCGCCTGCAAAAGATAAATTGAATCGTTTACAGGCAAATAGGCTATAGCCATATCGCATTCTCCAAAGCTATCCTCCTTCCCGGCTATATCCAAAGCTATTTTTCCGTTTATCTTCCCAACCGAAATAGAACAAAGCAAATCCTTCATTGGAATAGAAGCATCCGCAAAGGCTAAGGAGCAAGCATTAATTGCGGCGCACCTGGTTGAGGCTTCAGCATTTATTATCTGAATACTTACCCTTATTTTTGTTCTCGGCATTTCTTCCAAAAACAAAACATTTTCAAATGCCCTCGTAATAACCATAGATATCTCCTCACTCCTCCTCGACCTTAGCTTAGTTCTTTCCTGGGTAGAAAAAGGCAACATTTTATAATCACAGATTAAAAAGGCTTTATCCGGTCTCTCAAAAGGTTTGTATGCTTCTGAAGGTCCGTAAACACTTGCGATAGCAATAGTATTACCAAATCTGAACAAACCCGAACCGTAAGCGTTTTTTACAACCCCTATTTTAGCCTCCATTTCTCTTATTTCATCCAACCTTCTTCCGTCAGTTCTTTTTCCATCCCTAACCAACTCCTCTTCCTTCATGCTCCACTTTTCTCTTTCAACCTATTTTCCAAAAATTCCTTTATCCTATCGGTCAAGCCGGGAATTAAAGATTCCCTTTCTATTTTATTTATAGCCTCCACCACCAAATCCATATTCTCGCCTGAAACCCAAATAATTCCGTTATAGCCTACCGCTATTTTACAATTAGTCATTTTCTGAATCATGGATATCATACTCGCATTCCTTCCTATTACTCTTGGAATTTTAGAGGGAGCAATCTTTATCAATCTTCCTCCCCTCAATATCTTGGTATTGGAATCCTTCATAGTGAGCTTAACCCTCTCTCCAACCTGATATACCTGGGAATAGATAACTGTCCCTATTTTATAAAACCTTTGAACATATTCAAGCTCGTAAGCATTTTTGGTTAAATCAAAGTAGTAAAGGTATCCCGGGTAAGGCGATGAAATATCTACAATATAAAAATTCAGGATATTGTCCTTTATTATTCCTATAACATAATCTCCTCTTTTCGGCATGTAGTATTTCATGTTTATAGGCTGTATCTCTATAAGTTCCCCTCTCCTCTTTAAAATTCCGTAGTACTTTGAATAGGTTTTTCTTTCATAAACCCAAATTCCCTTTCCTTTTTTAGGGGTGGTAGCAAGTAAAGTGCCGGGAGTAACAATTTTATATCCCTCTTTTTGCTCGACCATTAATCTATTTCCCAACAAAAAATTAAAAACAAAATTGCTCCATTGCCGGGTTTTTGCTTAATAATTTTCTTCCTCTTCTTCCTCTAATTCCTCAGCCTCTTCTTCCGGTTCTTCCTCAAATTCTTCTTCAAAGGTTTCTTCCGCCATCTCTTCCTCCTCCCCTAAATCCTCCGGCTCTTCAAACTCTTCCTCCTCTTCCTCCGGTTCCTCAACTTCTTCCTCTTCTTCCCAATCCTCCTCTTCAAAGCTCGCCACCATACAAAAAAGGGAGCCAAAAACTTTAAATATTTTTAGTAACCAGAATTTCCTGCATAGTTGAGCGTATTTCCCTCTTATTCGCCCATTTCATCAGCGATTCCCAGCGATTTTGTATGTCGCAAAACAGCCGAAAAGCATCGAGTTTTTTCCAGCGCATCGCCTCATTTTTAGCAATTTCAATGTTTTTGAGCGTTTCTTTATAGCCTTTCTCATCGCCTTTAGCTTTATATTCTTCGGCAAGGAGCTTGCATGCCCTTTCAAACCGCTCCTCCAGGTCAGCACGCAAAAAACATCCTGGATAAGGGTCAAAATCCTCCGCTTTAACTCTCTGCATGCCCTTTACCTCTTTTTGATGCTCTATCTTTGCACGCTCGTAGATAAACCTTTTTATATCTTGACGCAATTCCATCCAGATTGGAAAAGCCTTTGGAGGAGGAAGATGCTTAATCGGCAATTGATTATCAAGAAAGAAATTAAATCCGAGCATTTTTGCGTTAATTAAGAAATCAACATCCTCGCCTCTCGGCACATTAGGGTCAAAAGGGACTTTCTCCCATATCTTGCGGTGAAGCACCATGTTTCCACCAAAAACAAAAGGCGTTCGCTTTAATCTCGGTTTTGTGGCAAGAATTTTGTCGAACGCTTTGTTCATACACTCTAATTTACCCCATTCCCTCATCCAAGGGCTAAGTGGCTTTTTGATGTGGTAGTCGCCGTTTTCGTTGAGGTAGTAGCCCGCAACTGCCAGAACTTCTTCGCCCCCATATCTTTTTCCGATGAATTTAGTAGCTTTCATAATAAAGTTAGGGTCCTCAAATACCTCATCATCATCAATCAGAATGGCAACATCCGCACCCAACACATGAGGCACGAAGACGCAGATATTCCTCACTCTCGAATATCCCCACAATTTTAAAAGGTCAATATATTCCTTTTTACCCTCTGCTACCATCAGTTCATGCACCTTCTTTAAATGAGATGCACCGAAAACCATAGTTTCAACATCCAATTTTGCTGATTTGACGATTCCAGCTACCTTCCGCTCAACCTTTTCCTCAATTTCCGGTGCGGTTGCGACTGCAATCACCACTAATTGAAAGTCTCTTTCGTTCAGCACATTAATGCTTTTCAGTATTCTGAGCAAAGTGCCCTTGCCGTCAAGAGGTGCAGGATGGTCATAAATTGCGTCGCCTTCCTTCCAATAGATTGAATGCTCCCTCGCCCAGTAAGTAGGTATCACCATTGCAACATCCATATTAAATATATCCCAATATTCTCCTTATTTCCTCAAGCAGAGCCTTTTCCTCCTCCTTCTCCAACTCATTTTTAAGGGTTCGGTACTGCTCCTTAGTTATAAAGGTATAGAGAACATCCTTTTCCTTTATTTGTCTTCCGACCATTACATTAGGCAAGGAAATAGCCACCTGCTCTCCTTTCTTAGCTTCTTTCAGATTTTTCCCCATGCTTTGGATTTGCCTGATTTTTGTAAGGACCTTTCCGTTACCATCCATAAGTTCCATCTCCGGACAAATTTCTCCTTCCAAAACCTCCACCCCTACAATTGCCGGATTGCTATTTCTAAATATGCAGCCGGGCAATATTCTTATTTTTCCTATTTTCGGAAGGGATTGTCTTTTTTTAGCTTCCTTCTCCGCCTTTTTTCTTTCAATCCACTTATCAAACTCCTCTGTAAGATGGTATATTATATTACTGCTTATTACCTTTATTCCCTTGCTCGCTGCCAACCTTAAAATTTCTTCATCCGCTTCAACCCCAAAAAGGATAAGAACTTTCAGCAATTCATCGCTTAAGGAATCCAGCTCCATAATATCTTCTTTTGTTGGAGGACCGAGCTTTGCCCTTTTTATCTTTACCCTGTTTTTAAATAAAGTTACCAGAGCTTCTAAAGCACCTATGTTGTTTGCCCTAAGTATTATTCCTTCCCTTTTTTCTTCAATCTCCAAATCTACCAACTCTTTTTTTACCTCCTCTATTATCCTATTTTTTTCTTCCTCCGTCCTAAAGGTACCCAAAAATGCTCCGGGTATTGCCTTTTCTAAATCCTTTGCTAATATTTTTATACCTGCAGCCGCCATCACCTCGGACAGATTCTTAAATTTTTTTTCCGCTCTAATGTCCATCACTCTTGCAGGCATCAGAATACTCCTAACCTTTGTAACAATCGGCTCCCTCGCACCTATAACAATATTATCCCCAACCCTAAGCACACCATCGTACAAAATCACATCTATACTCGTTCCGAAGATTTTATCCTTTTTAACTTCCAGGATTATTCCCCTTGCATTTTCTGAAAGGTAAAGCTTACCCTTCAGATATTTTTGGGCTAAACCTATCAGAAGGATGAATAAATTGGGTATTCCCTCTCCAGTTATGCCGGAACATGGAACTATTGCAACCTGCCTGGTAAAGTCGGTAACTTTATAAAATAATTCCGCCTCAAATCCCTGCTCCAGCAATTGGGCGATAATTGTATTTATTCTGGATTCGAATTCCTCTTTGGCAAAATCGTTCTGTAACTTAAAATTTTCTATAAAATCCTTCTCCCTTGAAAGCCAGCCGTAAAGCTTATCTATCTTGGTAGCCGCAACTACAAAAGGGGTTTTGAATTTCCTCAAAATCTCCAAACTCTCGATGGTTTGCCTCTTCATTCCCTCATTTACATCAATTACCAAAACTGCCAAATCGCTTAAACTTCCTCCTTTTTCCCTTAAGGATGAAAATGCTTCGTGCCCCGGCGTATCTATAAAGAGCAGGCCGGGAATTTCTATTTTTTCCTTCAAAGCATCGAACAATTTTCCGCAAACTTCTTTAATAACATTTACCGAAACATTTGTTGCACCTATATCCTGGGTAATCCTTCCCGGCTCCTTTAATGCTAAGGAAGTTTTCCTGATATAATCTAACAAAGTTGTCTTTCCGTGATCCACATGCCCCAACAAACCGACGATGGGCTCCCTTACTCTTTTTTCCTTTTTTGCCATAATTTCATCTATCTCCAAAATTTTTTAGGTGAAAAAACTACAACCTTACTGCTTTGCCTCTTTTAATTACATAAACATCCTCAAACCTTATACCAAAATTTTTGGTGTAAATTCCCGGCTCTATGGTAAATGTTATTCCATCCCTGATTTCTTCCGGCAAATATTCATGAACATCTATTCCTATGCCGTGCATAAAAGCATGGTATTTTTTATAGCCCAGCTTTTCTATCTTCTTTTTTCCGAAATTTTCTACCTCAGAAAATTTGGAATATTCGGAAACGGAGTCGGCGATCTCCTCTTTAATCCTTTTTACCTCTGCCAGCAAATTTTCCTGATACTTCGGTATTTTTGATGCGATGAAGGTTCTTGTTAGGTCTGAAAAATATCCGTTTACCCTTGCTCCGACATCCACCAAAACCAAACCGGAAACTTTTTTACTTTTAGGGATAGAATGAATATTTCTCGAGTTTTTCGCGCTTGAAACCATAACTCCTTCATCAAAAAATCTTTCAGCCCCTCTTAATCTCAAAAATCTCTCTAATTCTCCGACTATTTCATTCTCCTTTTTTCTCTCCGAGATCAACTTTCTGGCAAGCTGAAGGGATTTTTTGGTTATGATTACAGAATGCTTTATTCTTTCTATTTCGAATTGGGTTTTGATAGCCCTCACCTTCAGAATAACATCGGAAGGATGTACCTTCTTTTTCAACTTTTTTCTTAGCAGCGTTATCTTCCGTAAATCAAAGGTATCGCACAAAATTTTACTGCCGAAAACCGAAGACCTAAGGCAATTCCAACTGAATTCTTTTAAAACTCCGATATCTAAAGAATCGTCAATTTCCTTCGTCCTTGAAAGGATTGCAAACCCCTCCCTGTTTAATATTCCGATAGCGCTGAAGAACCATCTTCCGCTCAAATAAAATAGGGAGGATGGATCGGTAATTAAAATTGTTTCATTTTCTAAGTTTGCCTGTAACCTTTTTATTCTCCTCCTGAGTTCATGCTTGATGCTCATCCTATTATTTTCTTCAGAAGGTTAGAAATTTTTATAATGTTCTTCTCCAACCTTTTGACCCTATCCTCAACTTCAACCAACTTTCGCGGCAATTCCCTAACTTCCTGCACCTTGGCATTTAATGTATTTACCTCCGCATTAAGGTCATTTATCTTCGAGATAATTTCCTCCAACCTCTCGTCCATAATTTTATTGGGTTTTATATTAAAATATGAGAAGAAAGGATTTTTATTTTCGGCGGGCAAAGTTGGAAGGTTATAGGGCTAGGTCTGCCTTTAAATTAAAAGAGATACAAAAAAAGTTCGGGATTTTAAAGAAGGGTGATTGGGTTTTGGATTTGGGAGCCGCGCCAGGCTCATGGATGCAGGTGTCGTTAGAGTTTGTAGGTAACAAAGGATTTGTCCTTGGTATTGATCTAAATGAAATAAGTCCTTTTGAGAAGGAAAATGTGGTTACAATAAATGGGGATATAACAAAGAAGGAGGTTGAAAAGGAAATAGAGAATATTTTGGAAGGTAAAGGAAAGAGAAAATTTGATGTTGTTTTAAGCGATGTTTCTCCAAACATTAGCGGGATTTGGGACTTAGATGTTTTCAGAGCTACCGAGCTTGCAAGAGCCTCCCTAAGCCTAGCAAAAAGGTTTTTGAAGAAAGAAGGAGTATTCGTTGTCAAGTTATTTCAGGGAAGGGAGTACCAAAAATTTCTGAAAGAGCTAAAGGCAAGTTTTTCCAGCGTAAAACTTTTCAAGCCCAAGGCAAGCAGAAAGCAAAGCTCAGAAATATATGCTGTTTGTTTTAAAAAGAAAAGATAATATTATGATTTCCGCCTATGATGAGGGAAAGGTTTTTTTGTTTTTGGAGGAAGGGGAGGGAATCGAAGAAATAAATGAAATTTTGGCTCAGTACAAAATAGATAGCGGCTATTTAATCGGATTCGGAAGTTTGGAGAAAGTAAATTTTAATGTTGGGGAGGAGGAAAAGGAGGAATTTGATGTTGTTGTGTCGAATCTTTCCGGCTTGGTTTGTGAAGGCAGGGTTTGCAATCTTTATGGAAATTTCTCTGCGGGATACAAGGTATTTAGTGCAAAGATAGAAAGCTTCAGATCAAAAAAGATGTTTTTGCTGGTTCTTCCCTTCGGAAAAATAAAGATAAGACAAATAGAGGAAAAATTTTCGATAGGTTATGAGGAGGAATAAGCTTTTAATACCTCTTCTTCGGAAAAGTGTAGAGTTGAAGGTAAAATTATGATTGCGGGCACATCATCCAAATTTTTTTTGAGCATGTCCTCAATTTTGCCGAAATAGATTTTCCTGTCCCTGCTTCCCAACTTTGAGGCTACTATACATAAACCATCCTTTTTTACCAAACCTTCCTTCCTCCTTTCCTCAATCTCCAAAAGCCTTTTTAAACCATCTTTTGCATTCATGGGCTCTGGCTCTAAATCCAAAAGAAAAAGGGTATGGGCATCTATGCTTTTATTTTGTTTTAAGACATCGTAAGGATACTCGCTGTAATGCCGGGAAATAGAGGCTATTTTTCCGAATTTGTAGATGTGCAATCCTATCTCGGCTACCGCACTTACTATTGAAGCATTATGCACAATCTCAACTTTGACTCCTTTTTTTACAGCCTCTGTTAAAATAGAGGAATGGGTTGTCGCAACCAAAGGGTCTCCAGGTACTAAAATTGCAACTTCCTTTTCCCTTGCCAAATCCAAAATTTTTCCGATCCCTTCCTCAAGCTCTCCTCTCCCTATTTTCTTTGCTTTTATTCCTAAGGATTCTAAATTGCCATACCAAAGAGAGGTATAACTTTCCACAAAAATTTCCTCGCATTTTTTTAAAATCTGCAATGCTTTTAAGGACAAATCCTTCTCATCCCACAAACCCAAACCTATGAGATAAAGCATGCTTTTGAACCCGGGTCAGTGGCTCGAGAGGCCACCATCCTTGACCGGACTAGACTACGGGAGCTTGAAAATCCTCTGGGTACGGAAGGGTTAATAAGGGCGGGGAAGGCGCCCTTATTGTGCTCCCGCCGGGATTTCCAAGGAAAAGCCATAAATAATAACACTTAAAAATTTTTGTTAATTTAAGCCAAGCACATCCTCGCAAATTTCTCTTCCTTTATTTGTTAGGAAATATCTTCTGCTTTCATATCCTACAAATCCGTATTCGCGAAGTTTCAAAAGTTCATGGACAAGTCTTTTACCTTTTTCTATTCCAAGTTCCTCGGCAATATCTTTATGCCTTACTGGATAGCAATCTTTGTATTCATACAGGCATTTGAGAATATTAATGTAAATGTTTGAATCCTCTTGAGCATTATTTTCACCGTTCATTAAAGCCAGAAATTCTTCCCAGGCATTGTTTTGTTTTCTCCGGTATTCCCTTAGGTATCTCCTCATATATTCTCTAATCCTCTTTTTAACCTCCGACCTTTGAAGGTATTTTCTCTTTCTTTCTTTAACCTCCGGCCTATAATAGCGCACAGTACCGCGAGGTATTCCCAGCTTCTCGCTTATTTCAGCGTCGCTCATACCTTGCTCCTGCAACTTCCTTATTAGTTCTTTCTCATCCTCAGTTAACCTCTTCGGCATAATTTAGAAGCTTTACCAGCCGAGCAAGCTCCTCTGAGTATGCTTACCCCTCTCTAACTTTTCTATGTATTTAGAAACCCTTTCCTCTGAGAAATTGTGCTCGTCGCACAGGATTTTTTTTATTTTTTCCGGGTCCGGCTTCTCAAATTTTATCTCGTACCTTTCTTCAACTTCGGGATTCAAAAAGAAATCGAAGATTTCCCTAATGCTAACCTCATGCTCCCATTCTACTTCCCTTTCTATCTCCTCAACCTTTCTAAACTTCCTCACAAAATCCAACGCTTTTTTAGGACCTATTCCCCTAACCCCTTCCGGAGCGTAATCTGTGCCCACCAAAATTCCTACCAATATTAACTGCTCCCTTGTTATTCCTAAGTTTTTCAATACTTCATCCAAATAGATAATTTCTAACTCTTCCTTAGCAGAAAGATTCCTAACCAATCTTAAAGCTCCGAAGAGCAAACTATCGTAATCTTGGGAGGCGCAGGCAAATGAATTCCCGTCAATAACTATTTTTGCACATTGAGCCTCTCCTTCTGTTTTAGCCTGGATAACGGGCAATCCCATAGCCTTTAACAATTCCTTCGAATCCTTTAGCATTTCCTCGCTAACAAAAGATGCCGCCTTTGCATGCTTCCTAGCCTCTTCAAAATCACCTTTTTCCAAAGCCTCCTTCCATTTTTCCTGAGCTTCCTCTCTAAACTCCTTCCTCTTCTCAATCTCCCTTTTTTTAAATTCCGGAGGCTCTCCATCCCAAACATAGACAGGCTTTATCCCCGTCTCTATAAAATTGACGGTCCGGTAAAAAAATCCCGAAAGGTGGGAAGTAACTCTACCTTTGGAATCCATCAAAGGGGTTCCGTCCTTTTGCCTGATAGAGGAAAGAAATTGATAAAGAAAGTTCATGGCATCTATTGCAATTACCTTTCCGGAAAGGGATTCTAAAGAAATCTGCTCGGTCGGAATTATATCCCTAAGGTTTACCCCCATAAAGTTTTTATTTTTTTAAGTTTTTTATAAAGAGTTTTTGGATTATTCTATGCCCTATTCCAAATTCCTTATTTACTTTGGAACTTTTGGGTTCCAAGCCTTTTGGGACATCATCCAACTTTAAAACAAATTGACACCAACATATTTCTTTGAAATTACCTTAAAGAATGGCAACAAACTAATAGTTTCTCCGGAGCACATGGTTTATACAATCAGCAATTTAATCTCCTCGGTAGACAAAACCCTAATCCTTACTTCCTTACAATCCTCCTTCAATTTCATATCATTAGACCAAATAGGAGCTTTACCTAAGGATAAAGAAAGTGCAACATACGGAGAATCATCCTTATCCGAGCAAATCTCCTTTGCTTCCTCAAGATATCCTTCAAACTTTTCCTTTGGGATAAACTCTATTGCCAAACTCAACACCTTAAGGATAAACTCTATTTCCTCCCAGGAGAATTCTGAATATTTAAGAATCTTCTCCTTATTTTCCTTAATTTCCTCCAGAACAGCTTTTGGAGCTACAAGCTTATATCCCGAATTTTTGAGAGAATATATTAATTGCAAGGTAAACTCACCTTTAATCAAAGCAGAGAACAAAACATTGGCATCTATAACCAATATCCTTTCCATATTTTATAATCCCAGCCTTTTGGCAACTCCTGCCTTAATTTCCTCGGCAAGCTTTTCTCCTTCCTTCCTTTCAATCCCTTTAGCCTCAACCAATTTTTGGGCTACAGAAAAAGCCAATGCCAGCTCAAAACTCTTAAGTATTTCTAAGAAAGACTCCTTAAGCTCCTTCTCCACTCCAACCGGAAATTCCATCCTTAATTCCAAAATCTCTTTTTCCATAAATAGCTATAAGAAAAAGAAATTTATATATAAAAACTTTTCTTTGCTTCTAATAACCCAAGCCTATTCTTTAATCACCCAAGGCAAATCTTTTTACTTCCTAACTTCGGACGACAAAATTTCCAGTGGATGCAGTCTTTTGCTAGCCCTGAGCATATGGTTTATTCTATCCTCTTCCCAACCAGCATCTCAAACAACTCCCTCGGAGAGTATACAGCAACAGGACTTAACTCTTTAAGTCTTTTATCTCCTGAAAATATTCCGCACTTAAATGCTAGGGCTAGAGCCAGATAAGGAGCATCTTTCTCATGACCTCTAAGTAAATCTTCCGCTTCGGGAAGCAATTCCAAAAATTCGGAATTTGGAATTATCTCTATCTCTCCTTTTAAAAAGTCTATCAATTCTTCCAATTCTTCTTTTCGAAGTCCCGAACATTTCTGTATTTTCTCCTTCTTCTTTTCAATCTCTAACCAAAGATATTCCGGAGCTATAAACTCAAACTTTTTCGATAAAGAATTTAGTGAAAATACAAAAAATGCCATACTTCTCGGAATTAAAGCTGAAAATACTACATTGGCATCAACTACAAGTTTCATATTTTCTTATTTGAGAATTTTTCTTCATACAACTTTTTATACCTTTTATACAAGGCCTCATTAATTTCGTCAGCAATCTCCTTTGCCTTTTCTTCTGTTAATTTCGATTTCTCCAAAATTCTTTTTATCCTCACCACTTCCAATATTCTTTCCATTAACAATTTATTTACAAGTAAAGATACATCTATTTTTTCAATACCTTCTACCTCTTTTGCTATATCTTCCGGAATCTTTACAACTACTTCCTTCATAATAAACCTTCGGAAAATATATAAAAACTTTCCCTCCTCCCAATAACCCAAGCCTATTCTTTGCTTTCCAAAGGCAAATCCCTCTACTTCCTAACTCCAGATGGCAAACTAGTAAAAATCAAATCCATAACCAAAATCCTCTACTCCGGCAAAATTTACAATGGAGACAATATTTTGCTAAGCTATGAGCACAGAGTTTATCTAAAGAAAATACAAAAGTCAACTTCAAAGCCAAAAGTTTCTAAAACAACTACTCCCAACAAAACCTTATCTATAAAATCTGAAATCCAAACAGGGAAGATATCTTCCTTACCTTCAAGTGAAATCCATGCCCTACCCCTATCTATCTTAATCAACCCAGCACCAGTAGCAACCATTTCCTGCCTTTCAGCTTTAATCCCGAGCTCGTCAGCAAGCTTTCTCGGCAAAGTAGTTAAGCTTCCCCAAGTATCAACCAAAGCTTTAACCTTCTTTGATTTTGTTTTTTCTAAATTTGCCAACTCTATTTTAACGAATGTTTCTCCTATTGATATCTTTTCCATGTTTTACAACCCAGGCCTTTAAGTTCTGCCTTTACTTATTTTCTCTCTCTTCTTCTCTTTCTATAGATAACAGCCACGATGATAACGATAATAACCAAAACAAAAGGACAAACATAAAAGACAAGAAATTCCAAGACATTAAATGCAGGTTTAATTTCACAAAAAACTATGCTCTTTTCAATGCCTTGATCACAAGTTACAATTATTCTTCCCTCACTATACATTAACTTACCAGATAATATATCCAGTTCTTTTTCTGGTGGAGGATTAAAACCATAAACATGACTTTGATTGGGAAGAAAACCACAGGAAGAAATTTCTGGGATGGATACATTTACACTCTTACCAATCTCTAATTTTGGAATTAGTTTGATAATTTCTTCATGCATTGCTCCCCCTTCTTTTGCGAATCCTGTCAATTTTATAATTTTTATATTCGTCAACGCGACCTCACCGGTATTCACAATTTTCAAGGTTGAAGAATATTTTTCAGCTTCTATGCTAAAGTTAGCCCTACCTATTTGTTCGGCTTTCGCAATTCCGTTTATCAGGAAAAGGAAAAGCAGGGCGCATGCTACTAAAATTCTTCCGTTTCCTTTTGTCATTATTATTTTTTCTCTTTTTTTTAAATAAAAATATGGTATCCCTATCCTCTGAAAAGCTTATCAAGATTCTGCTCATGATAATTTTAATTGCTATTGTAGTAGGAGGGCTTCTTTTACTTTTCAACTCCCAGCTCGTACCATTTTTAGACAGAATAAGCTCCCAAATATTTTCGGGTTTTGAAAGTTTTAAGTAAGTATGGAGAAAAAAGGAGTCTCTGCAGAAATGATTTTGCTTGTAAGCGTTTTTCTTCTTACCCTAATGGTCATAGTTCCAATCCTCTATAAATACTTCGTCCAATACTATTTCTGGAAGGAACTGGCCCAAGGGGTATTATGGGGCAAGGCTAAAAAAGGTGCCTCCGGATTAATAATAGGAGGCTATCATATAGCTAAGGGAACGATTTTGTACATAACAGCAACAAAGGTGCAGCAGTTTGCCGCAATGTTAGAATCCGAACTATTCTCCCAATACAATCCTTCCCTGCTTTGCAGCTCATGGTACAATAACTGCAAAAAAGGTTATAATCTTGGAAGAACGCCCTGGACAAAGTTGGAAACTAGTATGAACGATTTGAAGGAGGTTGATGAGTTAAAAAGGGAATGCATGCCTCCGGAAGTTGAGGCTTTTAAATCAGACCTGGAAAAAAGGGATAAAAGTTTTTCGGCCTTAAGCGAGGAGGAAAAGGTGAATGCCCTCAGAAATTTTTGCGGAATGCTGCTGGTTCAGAATTGCAAGGATTGCATTAGTTAAAAAAATTTTCTGTTATTATTATATCGTAGTTTATTATGGGCAGAAATGATAAAGTGGCAGAAGAGATAGTAGAGTTAATAGAAAACTACTATCCGAAAATTATAAAGGCCACTTTAAATAAGGATAATTCACATGATGCTGAATATGGTTTTTTTGTCTATCTATTTTTAAGAAATCTCGATCAGAAAGAAATAAAAGGAGAAATTATTCAGGAGATTATAGAAGAGCTTGAAAGCAGAGATTTTAAACCATATGACGGAATTCCGATAAGTGTATTGCAAAATTTGTCTCCAGAAGAAGAGATTGAAATTGAAATAAAGAAACCCTGGAAAGATTTAGGAATGTATAATCGGAAAAATGTGATGATTAAAGGAAAAGTCGGAGGGTGTTTAGGAATTGGGATGTCCAAAGGCGAAATTATAGTTGATGGAGACGCAGAAGATTACATTGGAATCTGTATGAAAGGTGGAAAAATAATAGTAAATGGAAAAGTTAAGGATTGTGCTGGTTGCTGTATGCTCGGTGGTGAAATCTGGGTTAATGGTGATGCTGGAAAAGATTTAGGGAGTTTCATGGAAGGAGGAAGAATTGTAGTAAATGGAAATGCCGAAGAAGGAATAGGAGATTTCATGTTTGGAGGAGAAATCTGGGTTAAAAATCTAAAGATTGAAAATTTAAGCTCCACTTATGAAATAGGTATCGGAAATATTTACCGAGGATTGCCGGGAAAAGATTTCGAGCCGGTAAGGATATTTGAAATTTTAGAGAAACCTGAGGAAGGATATGTATTTTTTTACTTCGATAAAAGAGAAAAAGGAAATTTTGTAGATAGAGCTACATATGTACTAACCAAAGTTTTTGAAGCGTATAATGATATCAAATCTTCTGAAAACGAAGAATAACTAAAGAATTCTTTTTTTACCAAGGCTCCTTTTTCAGTTTAAAAAGAAACCCGAAGAGATTTGAAAGGAAATGAAGGAAAGGGGTTATCAGGATTAGGAAGATAACCGTCAGAAAATCAACTTCTGCAAAGAATTTCAGCAAAATCAAAGAGAATACAAGAAAATCGGTTTGGTCCAACAAAGGAGCGAATTCTCCCCTTCTTAAACCGAATCTTCTTTTTATGAAAGAACCTATGCAATCGCCTGCCAAAGCCCCCAGACTTAAAGCTAAGATTGAAAAAAAGGAATGTTTAAATAAAGAAATCGGTAAGTAAGGTTGAAATGCAATTTGCAAAATGCCAACAGAAAATCCGAAGATAATGCCCGCAAAGAACCCTTCCCAGGTTTTTCCATCTCCTAAAATCCTTTTTCCGTCAGGGAACTTCTTTTTAAAATCCATCGGACATTTTCCTTTAACCAAAACCGGAAAAAAATTTGCGGAATAGCAGGGAAGGATTAGCCAGAATGCATTTGCCGCAAAAATAAGCCAATCCATAATATTATTATTGCTTAAATAACATTATGCCGACTATAATTTGCGATTACAGAGAAGGCAAGACGAAAATCCCGGAGATTTTAAAGAATTTGGGTTGTAAGGTTGAGGAGAAAAATTTGGAAATAGGTGATTATTTAACAGAGGGTAATGTTTGCATAGAAAGGAAAACCTTTCAGGATTTTGTTTCGAGCATAGTTGACGGGAGATTGTTTAATCAGGTAAGGGAACTGAAGGAAAAATATGAGAAAAGTATTATTGTTATAGAAGGTAACGACTATTATGCAAATGTTAGCATCAATGCCGTCTACGGAGCGATAGCATCAGTTGCTATTGATTATGCAATCCCTTTAGTATTTCTCAGAAATCAGGCAGAGGTTGCAAGATTCTTATTCATTCTTGCAAAGCGTGAAGAAAAACCCGGAAAAAAGGAAAAGATTCAGCTTCACAGGAAAAAACCAAAATCAATAAAAGAAATGCAGGAATATCTTGTAGCTTCTTTTCCCGGAATAAATGCAAAGCTTGCAAAGGAGCTGTTGAAAAAGTTCGGAGCTCCGATCAGGATATTTAATGCCAATAGGGCTGAGCTGTTAAAGGTTGCGGGGTTGGGAGAGAAAAAAATAAAAAGGATGAAAGATATTTTGGAGACGAAGTACAGAGAATAAGCTTTAAATAATATTCGGTACCCATTAATTTATGGGTAAGGTGCTCTCATTTATAAAAAAAGAGATAGAGGCTCAGGGTGCCCTGCATTTTACCCTGATAGACCCTGAGGAAGAAAAAAATTCCCTAGGAAAGAAAATAGCTAAAAAGGCTTTAGATGCTGGGACAGATGCCTTTTTGGTCGGAGGTTCTTTAGGGGTTGATGCGGAGCTTTTAAACAGAACCATAAATCAAATTAGGGACTTGGATGAAAAAATACCTATTATATTATTTCCGGGAGATATAAACTGCATTTCTCCGCTGGCGGATGCAATTCTATACATGAGCTTGCTAAACTCGAGGAACCCTTATTATATCATAGATGCTCAGGCAAAGAGCTCGATAATTATAAAAAGGATGAAGTTGGAAGCGATTCCGATGGCTTATTTAATAACAGAGCCGGGTCAAAACTCTGCTGCAGGCTGGATTGGAGATGTAAAGCCTCTACCTAAATCAAAGCCATATTTAACTGCCAGCTATGCTTTAGCTGCAGAAATGTTAGGGCTAAAACTTGTTTATTTGGAGGCTGGTTCTGGCGCTGAAAATAGCGTTCCGGACGAAATAGTCAATGCTACAAGAAAACTTGTGTCCATACCCATAATAGTCGGAGGCGGGATTAGAGACCCAAAGGTTGCGGTAGAAAAGATTAGAGCTGGAGCTGATATTATTGTTACCGGCACTATAGGTGAAAAAAATGCAAAAAGGCTATCTAAAATAATAAAGGAGATTAAAAAAGAGGGTGAAAAAAGATATTGATATTGGGGAAATGGTTAGGGTCTTAAAAAGCAGGATTAAAGAAGGAAATTATTACCTTTGCTTGGGTTTCGATCCTGAAGATGCGGGAAGGGCAATAGTTGTGGGGAAGGATGGTGTATTTTTGGAAGGGGCTGAAAGTATCCAAGTGAAGGAAGGTAAAAAACTAATCTATGGACTTTTGAAACCAATCCAAAATCTGGAAAAATACAAAGATGTTATCTTGGAAACCCTAGAAATCTCTGAAAAGCAGAAAAGACCTCTCTGTGAAAAGTACCTAAAAGACCTTTTATAATAAGTAAAAAATCAAAGCTCATCCAGCGGTATCTTTGAGAATAGCCCTCTTCTCCAATACTTAGACTCTTTCAGCTCAAGAACATTTCCTGAGAAAATTTCCGTAAGATTTATACCCAACATTTTATCTAACATTATAAGTGTCTCTACTTTAGCAGGTAGTCTCTGCACTTCCTCCAATAATTGATAGGCTCCCATATTTACCGGAGGTCCTGGCTCATATTCTTTTCCTCTTTCTACTATTTCTCTTTTCATTTCTTCGGCAAGTCCTTGGTCGGTAACGGGGTCTACAGTTATTTCAAAAACGGGATATCTACTAAAACCATATATACCAAAAGTTGCGTACTCTTTAACGGTTACCTTCGGAATTCTTTCTGATATAGTTTCAGGGACACTATCTCTTGACTCTCCATCTTTTGGAGAGTTAATAACCCTGAGTAGCTCTTTGTATGCCTCTTCATCCCCGCCACAAAGAGAAGATGCAGAAATATACTCTCCAACCAATGCATCAAGTTCTGCCAAACTCTTCGGATAAAACACAGTGCCTTCTCTTATCTGATCTACCATTTGGGAAAGAGGAATTTCCATCCCCTCTGGACGTAATTTTAGCTCCTCTCCTGTTTTTGCTTCAACTACATCTTTACTTACATACTCGCTCAATTCCGCCAACTCTTCAGTACTAAAAAGACTGCCTATTATTGTTAACTTTTTACCTGATTTTAATTTTATTTTTCCATCCTCAATATCAACTGTTGGAGTCGGTATTCTGTACACCAGCAAATTTGGCTTTACCGGCTTCACTTCTATTCCATTTCCTACCATAAGATAGATACATATAAAAACTTTTAAAATTTAAAAAAATATTTCAGGTAGTATTATGGATTGCATATTCTGCAAGATTGTGAAGGGAGAGGTAAAGGCTTTGAAGGTTTATGAAGATGAAAAGGTTTTGGCATTCCTAGATATAAACCCTTGCTCAAAAGGGCATACCCTGGTAATTCCAAAAAGGCATTATGAAAGCTTGATGGATATGGAAAAGGAGGAGGTAGGATATTTATTCGGAATTGCCAACGAAATAGGGAAAAAGGCGGTTAAATCTTTAGGAGCTAAAGGATACAATTTAGGGATAAATGTTGGAAAGGCTGCCGGTCAGGAAATTATGCACGTCCATTTGCATGTTATTCCGAGGTATGAAAATGATGGAGGCTCGGCAATTCAGGCAATAGTGAAGCAGGAAAAAAATTATGATTTGGAGGAGGTGAGGGAAAAGCTGGCAATTGAAAATCCTGAGGAAAAGAAAGCAAACGAAGACAAAGATGAAAAAACGGAGGAACGCTTAGAAAAATCGGCAGAAGAGGATTGGGCAGAGTTTGTTGAAGAAACTCAATTCGACAGAGTTAATTTATCCGAGGCAAGAAGGGAATTCTAATCTTATTTTTTAAAATAAGGAAAAGATTTTATGGAAAAAAAGGAACTGATCAAAAATTATGCCTACTCGGAAATTCTATTTGACAAAAACAAAGGTGCTTATGAGTACAGACTGATCGAACCCAAATTAACCTTAAAAGAGGGGCTACTTCTGGAAAAAATCAAATCATTCATTGAAGGTAGCATAGAAAAAAGCCCTGAAGAAATAAAGGGAGAAAAAAACCTTTACAGCTTTATCGAAAGAAAAATAGAGGAATTTATTAAAAATTCAAAGGTTCGGATAACAAAAGAAAGCAAGGAAAAGATAAAATATTATGTGTTCAGAGATTTTGCGGGGTTGGGGAAGATAGAACCTTTAATGCACGATGAATTCTTGGAGGATATTAATTGTAATGGAGTTGGCATACCCATATTTGTTAGGCATCGAAGGTACGGAAATTTAAAAACAAACATAGCATTCGAAACAGAAAAGGAGCTCATTAACTTTATCCTCAAGCTATCCCAAAGATGCAACAAATTTGTAACATACACAAACCCTTTTTTGGAAGGTACTTTGCCTTCAGGCGATAGGGTTCAGGCAAATATAGCTGGCGATGTTTCAACAAGAGGTCCGACCTTTACCATAAGAAAATTCAACATAATTCCTTATTCTCCGGTAGAACTTATCGAATTCGGAAGCATAGACGCAAAAACTCTTGCCTATCTCTGGTATTTGATAGAAGATGGAAGGAATATATTAATCATAGGGGGAGCTGCAGCAGGAAAAACAACCTTGCTAAATGCTATCGCAACTTTTATCCCGGAGGATGCAAAAATAGTGTCTATTGAGGACACAAGGGAGATTAAGCTGTATCATGAAAATTGGACCTCAAATGTTACAAGGCCCGCGGTAGGCGGATTAAAAATCGGTGAGATTGATTTATTTACCCTGCTTAAGGAATCCTTTAGGCAGAACCCGGATTATATTATAGTTGGGGAGGTAAGGGGAAAAGAGACTTATGTAATGTTTCAGGGAATGGCTGCAGGGCATCCAACTTTGGCAACCATGCATGCAGAAGATACTAAAAGCCTTGTTTCAAGGTTGATAACCCGGCCTATAGAGCTTTCCCCTTCCTTAGTGGAGCTTTTGGATGTTGTGGTAACCCTAATAAAACTCAGGAAGGGCAAGGAAGTTATCAGAAGGGTAAGGCAGGTTGAGGAAATAAAGTGGATCGATGAAAAAAGTTTGAGTGCGGAAGGAAACCTAGCGGTAAAATGGAATCCTGCAAGAGATAAGTTTGAGCATTTCGAAAGTTGGTTGCTGAAAAAAATTGCAGATGAGAGGGATGAAAGTATAAGGAGAATTAAAAAAGATATAGAAAATAGGGCAAGGTTTTTAGAAGGTTTAAGGAAGAAGGGGATAAAAAATTTGGAGAAGGTGGCGGAGGAAATCAAAAAATTTAGGGCTAAAAGGAAATCTTAAAGGAACTCCTTCTCCTTTTCCTTATCAACCCCTCTCACTATCATCAGCTCTATATCCTTTTTATCTATTTTTCCGAACTTTGATTCCCCCTTTAAAATAACCTCGTAAGCCAACTCTATTGCCTCCTTCTCTCCCATACCTTCAACCCATTTCTGCTCAAGCATTTTTTGAGCTATAGTATCTCCCCTACCTATAGCCTTTGCCTTCCACTGATTCAAATTTCCGGAAGGGTGTATCATATATAAAGCGGGTTCTTCATTTACTCCAGCAAGCAAAACGCTAGCACCATAAGGTCTCGCTCCGGCAAATTGGGTAAAGAGCTGCATTCTATCTGCAAGCTTTTTTGCTAGGGAAAATGTACTTATATGTTCTCCATAAGTAAGCATGTGGATTTGGGCTTGGAGCCTGAGGAAGTCTATTAAAACCCTTGAATCCCCAACAAAGCCAGAAGTTACCGCTCCAATATGGTCATCTATAGGATTTACTTTTTTACTTTTTGATGCAACTTCTAAAGGAGACAAAGGATTCGCTGCTGCTAAAACAACTCCTTCCTTAAATACAATGCCTACACAGGTCTTTCCCTTTTTAACCGCTTGGTCCGCATACTCTACTTGGTACAACCTTCCTTCTGGAGAAAATACAACTATCGCCCTATCATATCCCATCTGCTCCGGAAATCCCAATTCCACCATTAATAATATTTGAAAGATTTATAAATAAAAATGATCGTAAGGATTCCTCTCCTCTACATCCCTCAACACCTCGTTATAAAAAATTTCGGTACCTTCTTTGTAATTTCCCATGCCTTTGTAATTTTTGCTTTTGTGTCTTCGATGTGACTTCAGAACTTCTATAGGATGGAGAGGCAAGGCAACCCAATTTCGTTCTGTGTGAGAAGTAATGATATGTTCGTACTTACCAATATTCCAACCCTTTATGTGCAGTCTTTTATAGGTTGGGGCATACCTGCTACCCAAACCGTCCTTAATTCTCTTCACCGCCTTTGCACTTCTTTTCTTTCCCTTAGATTCTAACTTCTTTTTAACTTTATCAAGGTATTCTACCATCCCTCCCCAACCCGGAATAAAATAGCCCCCTATTCCCATAGTTGCCGAGAAATCCTCTCCTCTATGATCTTCAATAACTATAAACCCGGTATTAAAACCTTTATCATACAAATGCTCCTTCAACTCCTTCAGGCTTGCATCATAAACGAGGATTGCATATTCTATAGGCTCTATATCCAATTCTCTTTCAAAAAGACTTGGATACTTTTCTCTAGGAGCAAAATACTCAACCTCCTCGACCGGCAAAAGATATTTATACATATTTATCACCTAATAATAATAACAAAAAAGCTATATAAATAATTTTCGGTGCTGGAATATATATTTTTCAGGAGATAAAAGAAAAGATGGTAGAAAGCATTTTATTTAATTTAAAGCTTGAAACATCCATAAAGCCATAATACCCGGCAAAAAGGGCAAGAATCACTGCAAAAACAATTATTCCAGCTAAAATTACTAACATCAGCTTCCAATTAGCCATAATAGGTACTATTTATAATTTCTAAAATGGAGTCGGATATGGAAAAAGTTTGATTTTGCATTCTAACTTTCAATAATGAGTTGGCATAAGGGTATGTATAGTTTCCGGAGCCCTTCCAGTTTAAAATATAGACTGAGTTGGAGTAAACATTTTTTACATAAGGTCTGACAAGATACTCTATCTCGTCCGGCACTACAGAGGAGTTTATGGTAGATAAAAAATAAGCTCCCACGCATTCCGGAGAATAGCTCTCAGCTTTATGATTTCCCTCAAATTCCTCTGAAAGATTTGAGATTTCCGAGCTTGAGCAGCCTAAGTAAAGATACATCCGGGAAAGATTGTCGAGATTTCGGCATGCAAAGTTACATCCGAATAGGCATTTATTTATCAAATCTTCAGCTCCGAAATAACCTACCCTTGAATGGCAGAAGGAATAACAGATTTGGGCAGGGTCTTCAAAACCCCTTCTTTTATAAAAGGAACAATCGCACTCTTCTTCGCATCTTTCTTTATAACCTTTAATGCACTCAGCTATATTCCCGCCTTTAGCAAAGCATCCCTTTTCTTCATAATTTTCGGTGCTCTTTTCCAGGCAGGAATACATGCAGGTCGACCATTGGTTAAGGGAAAAGCAGTTTTCTCCTGAAGTGGGAAAGGAAGCGTTTATTTTTGCCAGAGCAAAAATAGGTCCCTTAATTTCCTTGGAAAGGTTTACCTTTCCGACATCTATTACTATAAAATTTTGGGGTTTCCATTCAAGTTGGTAAAAGGCTTCGCATCCCAAAGCCTCCTCTTTCTCTAAAGCCGAGCAGTTATAGGTATAGGCAAGGTTTGCCTTTTTGCATCCGCTGATGCACAAACTTTTATTCTCAACATTTTTTCCCTTTCTGCAAAATTCCTTACATTTCTGAAGGGTTGTAACATTTCGCGATCTTAGGACTGTGCCAGAATAATAAGAACCAAAGCCGGTTCCGTTCATAATATCAACCCTAACCTCCCTAATTCTGAGTTTTGGTTTTGGCAAATATATTCCCAAAAGAATCCTTAGCTCGAGTTCAGAATCAGGAGCCTTAACTATATACTTCGGCCTTTTTTCATAATCAAAGTCAATGCTTGCATTAATTCCTTTATTCAAAGGATAGCAGTTGTTTCTATTGAAAGAATAGCAGTATCCCTGAACCTTTATCCCTTTTTTTAAAGAGGATAAATCGGCTAGGGATAAAGAGCTCAAATCGAATCCCTGGGCTTTTGCAATTTCCCTTAGGGTTTCATTTTCCTTTATTCCTTCTAAACATCCATCCGAACAATCCAGAGGGATGAAAAAGGGCAGGGATTGATTATCGGAAATTACCAAGGATATTTGAGGGATCGGAAAGGTTTTGTTTATTAAGGTTTCTCCCACCTTAATTACCGGAGAATAAAATAGTATTTCTAACCCTATCAGAATCAGGGCTATTATTATAAAGCAAAGCACTTCGGTACTAAGCTTCATAATTAAGAAATAAATGAAGATATTATAGATTTTATTGAGTTGGCAATTGGGGAGAGGAGATTGGATTCAAAATTTCCAGACAATTTTGAGATTAGGAAGATAAATATCAGCAAAAAAATTATTGCTCCGAATACGGCAACGAGCTTATCTTTAACAATTTCCGTCATACTCAAGCATAAAATAATTCTATCAAAAACCTCGGAATTTCTTGCTCCTCTAAAATTTTAACCCCTTTCGGATATTTTCGATGAGGCTTACCTGCCTTTACTTCTACCTTTAAATCTCCTGCTATGCAGTCTATTTCATAAGAATTTTTGAAGTAGTAGATTTCTTTGAATTTTCTTAACAAATGTTCCTGGACTATCCCTTCAAACAAAGCACTCTCCAGAAATTCTGTTCCGGTCCAAAGGGAAAAAGCATGATAAATAAAAGGATCCCTGAAGAAAATTTTCTTTTCTTTCCTTTTTATAGAATATTTATTTTTCCAATAAACCCTTTTGGCGATTAACGAATCTTCGAAGAACTCTATGTATTCCCTAACGGTTTTATGGGAAATCTCTATTTCTTTGGCTATTGAATGGTAAGATAAGGCGGAAGGTATCTTTCTTAAAATTACCTCCACTATTCCCTCAAAAATTTCCGTACTTTTATCGTGCTTTCTTGCTTCCGAAACCATACTACTTATAAAACTCTCGATAGCATCTTTATGCCGATTTATGGATTTTGGAAATCCTCCTGTTTGTTTATATTCCTCCCAAAGCTCCTTTATCAAATCCTCACGATATAAAACTTTTCTCGGATTATAATCCCTTATTTCAACAAATTCCGGAAATGAAAGAGGTAATACCTGTATTTCTTTGCCTTGCCCTTTCCTCCCTGGAAATCTTTCCGGAGCTTTTATTATGTTTAGAGTGGAAGATCCTAACACAGTTACAACATCGTTCTCAAACATCCCTCTATCAACAAGAAATTTAACGATTTTCCACCATTCTCTTACACTACTCACCTCATCCAAGAAGAGAAAAGAAGAGTCAACCCTTTCTTTCCTTTTTATCTCCAAATAACTCTCCAGTATTTTTCTGAATTCTTTTGGTGAGCTAACAAGCTCAAAATCAAAAAAGAACACCGCGAAAGGATTCTCTTTTTTAAGAATGTCTTTTATCAAAAGTTTTATTCCTGTAGTTTTTCCTAATTGCCTTACTCCATAAATAAAATTCAAGGAAAAAGGTTCTAAAGAGATTTGCTTTATCCATTTCGGAATCCACTTCACCTTTTGGCTTTTCCAATCTCTTAAATGCTTATCTTTTTCTTCCCAACTCTCATCGCTCCACCAAGGATTCTGGAGAAATATCCATTCCATAATTGATATTTAAGTATCAATTATTTATATATATTTTGATACTTAATTTCCAAGAACTACCGGCATTCATTAATCTCGTTTATATAATAACAGGCATCCAGACATTTTTGGGTGCATAGGGTTTGATTTGAGAAATCCAAAAGATTGTGGCTTAAGCAAAGGGTTGGGCAAAAAGTATCGCATATATCCGAAAATGCTCTGTAGCACAGAGAAAAGCATGGCTCGGAAAAAGGAAGCATAACATAGCACATAGCAGAGCAAAAGGTTTCTTTTACATCCCCTCTGCTTTCAAGCAAGGAAAGCTCTCTATAAACAGCTCTCCTAAATTCCAACTTTTTGCCTTCGGAATAAAGGCTTTCTAAAAACAGAATGCTTGGTTCCTTAGCAGGCTTTCCGTTTTCTCCAAGCCGGCAGACAGCGAAAGGAGAATACAAAAGATATTCTTCAGCTCCTTTCTTGCAAAACCATTGGCCGTTGAAAGAGGCTTGAGAAAATTTTCGGGTCGAGCATTTGGATAGATTTACAAAGTTCCCTTCGGTACCTAAAAAAAGCAAACCTTTAAAGTCCAAATCCTTCTTTACCACGCAAGGATAAATTAGCAAGGAATTCATCCTCTTTCCGTACCTTTCCTTTAAATCGCTCCATGAAATTTCTGAAAAATTTCTGGGATTGTAAATATAGTAGGCTATCAAAAATTTCGGCTTTGGCTTTAATTCCATTATTTCCGAAAAGTTATTTCCGAAAATGTCTTGGTAGGTTAGGTTAAATTTAAGCTCAACCTCTAGCTCTGTCGGAAAATTCATGTCCCTCTTCAAAATCTTCACCTCATAATTACATTCCTGAATGTTGCCAGAGGTATTGCAATGCTCTCCATCCTTAGAAAATTCATAGTAAGGGAGGTCTTCCAAATATTCTCCTTTCTTGCTAAAAAGGATGAGCAAAGAAAAATTATAGTCTAAAAGTCTGAAGGAAGGGTTTTTGGATTTTACATAGTCTTCCAATAGTTCTTTATTTACAGAAACCTTAAACTCGAAAATCCCTCCTTCTTTGGAAGGATCAAAATAGCACAAATCTCCGTCGCAGGTTGCAGGGATGTTGGGTAAAGCTGAATTCCAATCCTTGGTTACCAAAGGAATGAAAAAGATCGGAGCAAAATCTCCTAAAGGTACTGCATGCTTGGGGGAGGGAAGCTCGGAAATAAATTCAGAAAAATTGCAATTACCGCTTAAATCCTTGCCAAACCACAGAACATCTAAAGGAGCGAAAACCATAAAACCCTTTTTGATAGAAAGGTTTACACCCTGCGGAAGATTGTAAAGACCTATTTTCGGTTCCGACTTTTTTGCAATAGAATAAAGGAATAAAGAGATAATAGCCAAAAATATTATACCGAGGATTGCACTCCTTGCTATGGTCCATTGCATAATATTGCTTCCATATAAACTTTAATGGTTTCCCCAGCCACCCTATCCCAGCTCAATTTTTCCAAATCCCGATAAGCATTCCTAACGATTTCCTTTTTTATTGCCGGATATTTCAATATACCGACAACCTTATTTACCATTTCATCAACATCCCAGAAATCAACAGTCAAAATATGGTTGGAAATCTCCCTTACCCCTGAATTTTTGGATACTATTGCTGGTGTGCCAGAAGCTAAAGCTTCTAAAATGGTAATACCGAAAGGTTCGGAAATTGAGGGCAATACATAAACATCTGCTAGAGCGTAAAGTTTTTTAACCTCTTCATCGCTTATCCATCCGGTAAAAATCACTTTATCAGCTATTCCCAACTCTATCGCCTTCTCTATTAAATTGGGCAATTGCTCTCCGGAGCCGGCAACGATAAATCTCGCATTGGGCATAAAATTAAGTATCTTCCCGGCAGCTTCTAAGAAATAATCGACACCTTTGTGTAAGGTTAACCTTCCGAGATACAGGACTATTTTCCTTCCGTCCTCTCTTGCAACTTTAAACTCTTTAGCATTAATCCCATTATAGATTACCCTTATTTTTTCCGGAGGAGCGTTGTACTTAGAGATCAGCCTTTCTTTGGTATACCCGCTGTTCGCTATTATAATATCCGCCTTTTTTATTCCTTCCAATTCGGTATTTAAAGGGACCTCCCAGGGTACGGTTTCCGCACATCTATCATATTCCAAAGAATGAAAGGTAATTACCAAAGGGATTCCGTACTTTTCTTTTATTTTTATTCCTGCAGGAAATGTAAGCCAATCATGGCAGTGAACAACATCAAAATGCTGACCCTCCTTAATTAAAAAAGAAAAGAGCCTAAATATCCTATGATTGAAATGATAAAAGCACTCCAAAAAATTGCTGCATGAATAGCTATGCTCCCCTTCCTTGCACTTGGTATAGTAGCAATCTGAAAAAATTTTTCCCACATTTATTATCTTGATTTTCTTTCCGTCACTTTTTCCATATTGGGTAAATACAGTTACCCTATTTCCGAACTTTTCCAAAGATGAAGTAAGGTAATAACAATGCCTTCCGAGACCTCCTGAGAAATAGGGCGGGTATTCCCATGTTATAATTGCAATGTTCATAATATTGTTTTTATTAAATTAAATTTATGAAGTGTGAAATTTTTGCAAATATTTATTTGCCAGCAATAAGATCGATGCTGGCAAGAGAGCTATTATCCCAAGGTTTTTCCAAAAAGGACATTGCCGAGAGGTTGCATTTAAGCAAATCCGCTATCTCCTTATATTTGAGAAAAAAGCGGGGACTCTCATTCAAAGAGCTGGAGGAGAATGAAGAGGTGCTTGAAAAAATAAAAAGACTTGCAAATACTCTTGCTGAAAGAAGGTTAAGCAAAAAAGAGCTCGAGGAAGAATTCTGCCGGATATGCAAACTTATTTTGTAAGGAAGCTGCCGAGGGCGGGATTCCCGGCTTTTGTAGTTATTTTAAACTTTGTTGGTACGGATTTTGGTTGCAGAAGATAAAAATAAGATTTGGAAAAGGAGCGAAGCTCCTTCTAGCTTCTAGGGTGCAGAAAAGTTGGGGGGGATTGGAAAGGGGGCGGAGCCCCCTTCCTTGGTTGCAGGAGGTGGAGGAACCCGCTGGTGGTTCCGCTTTGAACCCGCGACTTCCAGATATCTTAGCAATCATCGGGAATCCTCAAAACTCATGCCTATGAGTCTGGCGCTCTAACCTGGCTGAGCTACCTCGGCATCTCTTTTTTATTATAAAATTAAAAAATAAATTATGCCTGAAAAAGACGAATTTATAGAAAAATTGAAGGATGCATTGGAGGACAAAAAATTGCCGACCTCAGAGGAATTAACCGGCTATATCTCGCCTTTTGAAGAGGAACATCCGAAAGAAATAGAAGAGCTTGCCAAATCAGATGTTGAAAAAAAGGAAGAAGAAAGGAGAATAGAGGAAGCAAAAAAGAAAGCTAGGGAATTGTACGAGCAGGGATTGACAATAAAGGAGATATCTAGTATCTTAAGAAAGGAAGGATATCCGTTCAAGGAAATCGAGCAGGCATTGCTAGAATTAATCAGAGAAAAGAGGGAAGAGGTAAAACCTGAAGCCATTCCGGCACCTCCAAAAAAGCCGGCTGGAGAAGAGAAAAAAGTTGAAGTTAAGGAGGAAGAATTTCATCCAGAAGAGGGAGAGTTCGCACCTTTGTTTATAAAGGTTGAGAGGTACAGGCAAGTCCTCCAAAACCTTGAAGAACTGAAAGTTTTTAATAAAAACATAGGCCGGCTTTTGCAAATCTCTCAGGAATTGGAGGGAATAAGAAGGGATAATCTCGCAACCTTGTTTAAAATGTTTCAAAAAGTGAATGAAAAAATAGAATCTTTATATTCTGGGTTGCTCAAACCGAGCAGTTTAAAAGTTCCGGGAGTAGAGGCAAGGGTAGAAATTACAAAATTAGATGATGTACTTGAAGACCTAAAGAAGGAAATAACCATACTGAGGGACGAAATAGAGAAGATAAAAAGTTTATGAAAGCTTACCTTCCGACAAGCAATTCAGCCTGCTCAATTGAGTATTTCCAATCCTTCGGCAGCTTTCCTTTTCTAATATAATATTTTGCCAACCTTCTTATTTTGGATTCTACCAACTGCAACGCCCTCCTATTGTGCACATCCTTTTTATGCTTTTCTAAATGCTTTTTTAGATTGACAGCTTTCTTCATCAGATTGAAAATATCCTCTGGAATTTCTGGAGCTAAGCCTTTTTCTTCCAAAAACTTCTGAAGTTTCTTGCCGATGCTAGCCCTTATGTCGGGAATGCCATAGTTATCCCTCAATATCATCCCTATCTCCGCTAAGGATTTTCCCTCTTTTCTCAGCTTTATGATTAAATTTTCTATTTCCTTTTTGCTATATCTCTGCCATTCCGGAGGCTTCTCCCTTCTCAACCTCATAATCTTAACTTTCCGAAATTTTTAAAATGAAAAGAAAAGCAAGATTCGAGAAACTCTTTCACGCTGTTTTTATTTTCAAACACCATGCAAGTTTTTCCTCCATTTTAGCATCACCTCAATAAAATCCTCAAACCCTTTAATTATAACATGTTTTTTCACCACACTTAAAATGGTTTGATTTTTATCTTTTAATAAACGCCTGAATTCCTTAAAAGAAAGGGTAAAATAATCATTGCATTTCCCATTTATCACCAAAATATCTACATCACTAAGCTCATCCGCCTCTTCTGCAGCGTAAGAACCAAAAATAAGGATAATTTTTCCGCGAATATTTTTTAATTTTTCTAGAAGAAACGGATATTTTTCGAGAATTTTTAAAGTATACAAAATCTCCTCTTCCAATAACTTAAATTTCAAAAGATTATTTTCAAGATTGGGATAAAGTAAATAACTTCTGCCTTCCACCAAAATTTTTATTAACTTCTTTCTTTCTAAATCTTTTACAATTCTGCTTGCTTTTGAAATACTGCACTTAGAAATTCTACTAGCCTCTCTCAGAGTAACCGGAGCATTGTAAAATATTGTTCTCAAAACGAAACACATGTTATATAATTGTAACAAAAGTTTAAAAAATTTTTGTGCAGGGGGCCGGATTTTCTGCAGGATTGAAAAAACAGGGGTTTGAAAAGATGGTGCCTTTATAAGGGTACAGAAAAAGGGGGTTTGGAAAGGGGGCTTCGCCCCCCTCTTTCGGTGAGGAAGGGGTAATCAAAGGGTAAGGCAAGATTTTATATCACGCCTGCTAAAAGCAGGCAAGGTAAGATTTTTGCCTTACCCTTTGTAAGGGCGAGGAAGGCGCCCTTATTTAGGGGTGCAGGGGAGAACTCCCCGCTTTGAACCGGCGCAGGCACTAAGCCATGGGGTTTCTCATCGCAGGAGCTCAAAGCTCAAAATCTTGAGCCCCACGCCTTTGACCAGGCTCGGCCACCCCTGCACAAATAAATTTAATTAGTTAAAAATTAATAATGGAGCAAAAAATGCATAAAGCTATTTTGAGAAAGGGAAGCAAAATATTCGAAATAATGGTAGATGCAAAAAAAGCCTATGAATACAAAACAAAAAAGACGGGAAACTTGGAAGATATATGGTTGGTTGCGGAGATTTTTAAGGATGCCGAGAAAGGGCTGAGATATTCCAATGAAGAACTTCAAAAAGAATTTGGAACTTCTGACAAAGCTGAAGTTGCAAAAATTATTTTGGAAGAAGGAGAGCTCCAGATTCCTTCAGAGCTGAAAAGGGAGCTGATAGAAAAGAAGAAAAGGCAGATAGCAGATTTAATAGCAAGGAATGCGATAGATGCAAGAACAAAAGCGCCAATTCCAATGCAAAGAATATTAAACCTTATGGAAGAGTGCGGGATAGCTATTGATTTTAATAAGCCGGCCGAAAAACAGGTGAATAAATTTATCGATGCCCTAAAAGCAAAAATTCCCTTAGTTATTGCAACAGCAAGGTTATCCGTAAAAATACCTCCAAAATATGTCGGAACCGCATATGCCAAATTAAAGGGCAAGGGAAAAATTTTGAAAGAGGTCTGGAACGATGACGGAAGCTATTCCTGCATCATAGAAATTCCGGCAGGAATAAAAGGAGATTTGTTTGAGAGTTTAGCCTCCCTAACTCACGGAGAGGCTGAAATCAAAGAAGTATGAAAGAGGTGAATGAAATTAGGATAGATTGCATAGAAAGAAAGGTAATAATTGCTGAAAAAAGGAGGAAAAGGCCCCATATAAGTAAAGAAAAGGAAATTTGTCCGTTTTGCCCGGGAAATGAGCATTTAACCCCTCCTGAGATTCTCAAGGTACCTAAAAAAAATTGGAAGGTAAGAATAATACCGAATAAATATCCTGCATTGAGTAGAGAAGCAAGAGGAAAAGAAATGGAAAATTCAAACTGCTTTAAAGTTTTACCCCCTTTCGGCTATCATGAAATTCTGATCGAAACCGAAAAGCACGGAACTGATTATTACGGTTTGGAGGTAAAGGATATCGAACTTGCTTTAAAAATAACCAGAAGGAGATACAGAGAACTAAAAAAAATTGAGGGCATAAGCTATGTGTCCATCTTTAAGAATTTTGGTAAGGAAGCTGGGGAAAGCATTAGGCACAGCCATTTGCAGATACTTGCCTCTTCTATCTTTCCAAAAAGAATAAGGGAAAGGATGCTGAAGCTGGAAAAGTTTTTCGAAAGCAATAAAAGCTGCGGGATTTGTAGGGCAATAGAGCAAGAAAAAAAGGACAAGAAAAGGATAATATATGAAAATAAGGATTGGATAGCATACTGCCCTTTTGTATCCACATTTCCATACTCCTTTGACATAATTCCGAAAAGGCATGTTTCGGACATGGAAGAATTAAAAAGTAAAGAATTGCACAGCCTTGCCCTAACCCTTAAAAAAACATTCAGCGCTCTAAAAAAAGTGCTTGGAGATCTCTATACCTACAACATTTTATACAATAACTTTCCGAAAGCCGAGTTCTTCCATTTTTATTTGAGCGTTTATCCGAGAATTACGGAAATTGCGGGAGCCGAGCTTTTCGGTTTGTATATTAACATCAAATCTCCAGAAAAGGCTGCTAAGGAGTTGAGGAGGTATATTTAAAAATCAACTTGATAGTTTATTAAATTGCTCTTCCAACTTTCTATCCAATTCAAGAATTGCCCGCTTACTCCATACCACCAATCTACCGGCATGCGTACCCGGAGCCAAATACTCCACATTTAATTGGTCATACAAGACAACCTCTACCCCGGGCAAATTTCTGGCAGCCTTCTGAAGATTACATTTTTTGGACACCACTATGAGTACGCTCTTCTTTTTCCTGTACTTTCTTCCCCTTCTTTTCCCTTTCCCGGCCCTAATCTTTTTCTTTTTTGCCCTCTCTATATCTTTATCCAAATTTAATTTCTTCAGAACATCAAACACCTCCTTAGTCTTTTTTAATTCCTCTATCCTTTCTTCAACAATTAAGGGTAGCTCTCCATCATACAAATGACCTCTTTTCCTAACCCAATCCAATTTTATAGTTGCGAGCAAGGCGGAAAGAAAAGCCTTCAATTTTTCCTTTTTGTTTACCTTTTTGCTCCAATCCCTTTCTGCCTTAGGAGGGTGAGCTACCCTACCCTTAACAGCTTGGGGAACAAACCTCGCAGTTAAAAAGAGATGAGGAGGGCAATCTCCGTGAATCCTCTTCATTCTTGCAAGCTCCCTGTTCATCATTCTTTGGTCGGGAGGTAAGTCTCTAGAGCCATGGTAATGGGCTGAAGTCCTCTTCCCCGCTAAAGGATCCCTTCCGTACTTTTTCCTTCTGTTCGATTGCATAGCTATAACAACTTTTTTTATCAAATCCTCTCTCACCTCCTTCTCTGAAAATAGATTTTTTATCTCTATCTCTCCTTTAACCTTGCCATCCAAAGAAAGAACTTTTGCGAGCATAAGAAAAATTCCGAAAAACCTTTAAAAAGATTTTTTACATTTTATTGGTATGGTTGAAGAAAGCAGACCGATAGATGCTTTAAATATAGCGAGGGGAAAAAGAATATTGGTGAAATTAAAAAACGGTGTGGAAATTTCCGGAATATTGAAGGCGCACGACCTTCACCTAAACATGTGGTTGGAGGATGCTGAAATGTCAAAAGGAGATGAAAAAACAAAACTGCCGGGAATTTTGGTTAGGGGAGATACCGTGCTGTATGTTATTCCTTAAACTTAAATTTTGAATATTGCAAATTAGGTAGACCTAGACATCATAATAATGGAGGATAAGGAAGTTGAAGGGTTCATTTCTATAGTCCTTTCTCTGCCAGGTTGCCATACCCAAGGTGAAACTTTGGATGAGTTAATAAAAAATACAAAAGAAGCTATCTCCCTGTATGTAGAAACCTTTAATGAAGAGGAAAAAGCCGAATTGCTCCGAAATATTCCAAAATTCTTTGGAATTCAAAGATTAGAGTTACCCTCCTTGCGATAATCCCCACCTGGAAACTTCTTTCAGTATCGTAATATATAGTAGAGCAGGTCTTTAAGTTTATGGCACAAAAAATACCGCCTGTTCCACCAAAAAATGATCAAAGCACTTGAAAAATTAGGATTCAAAATTGTAAGACAAAAAGGCTCGCACATTATAATGATGGACGAAAAAAGAAGAAGGGTAGTTGTTCCAAATCATCCAGGGAAAGATATAAAACCAGGCTTGGTTAGAGTGATTATTAAAGAAGTTGGGATTTCAAGAGAAGAATTTCTTAAGTTATTAGAGAAAGTATGAATTGAAGGTTAATTTGAACATTTAAAAATTTTCTGCAAATATAGACTATGACAAAAGGAACTCCGAGCTTCGGAAAAAAACAGAAAAAATTGCATGTTACATGTCCGAGATGCGGCTCCCATTCCTATCACATATCTAAAAAGGTTTGTGCCAAATGCGGCTACGGCAAATCAAAAAGAATTAAAGATTATAATTGGAAATGGAAAAGAGTCATAGGAAAAAGAAAAAGGAAAAAATAGGTTATGGAGCAAAAGGAAATTTTGAAATATTACTCGGATGAAAGGCTCCAGAGAATTTTATGGGAGCTGGCTAGGGATAGAGAGTTCGGCTGCAGGGATGCAGAAGGAATATATTTTAAAAGACCCAATATGCTCCATTATCCAAAAGACATTATATCAAAAGTTATAGAAGGGGCTGTTAGCTTTCATCTTTCTGTTGAAAGATGGAAAAATGTAATGGATTTGGAGAATGCAAAAGAGAAGGATTACCAAGAGCTAAGAAAAGGGTGGGACTGGATTATAGATATAGACTCTGGTAGGGGATTGGAGTTTGCAAAGGTTACAGCTGTAAAAGTAATAGATTTTCTTAAGGGTTACGGAATAAAAACCTATACCATCAAATTTTCCGGAAGAAGGGGTTTTCATATAGGAATCTCTTTTGAAAATTTTCCGCAGGAGATTAACTTTAAGAAGATAGAGCTCTGGTATCCGGAGCTTCCCAGAATATTATCATCCTTTCTCAGGGAGCAGATAAAGGAGGAATTGCTGGCTGAATTCTCAAAATTGGCGGGAAGTGTAAAGGACTTGATTGAAGGTTTGGAAATTTCGGAGCTGTCTCCTTACGAATTTGTAGAAATAGAAAAGGATTGGGGACCAAGGCATTTGTTTAGGGCTCCCTATTCTCTACACGAAAAAACATATTTGGTTTCCATTCCTCTGGAAGAGAAAGAAATAAAGGAGTTTAAGGAAGATTTCGCAAAGCCAGAGAATACAAAAATAAATCGAGGCTTTTTGGATAAAGCTGAAGAAAATTGCATGAACGAGTTGATTTTGGATGCCCTTCATTGGTGGCGCAATTTAGAAAAAGAGCATTTCAGATTGGAAATAGGAAAGGAGATTAAAAGGTTGGATAGAGAGATTAAAAGGCTTGAGGAAGAATTAAGGGAAAAAGATGAAGAGTATAATGAAGCTTTTTTGAGGAAGGATGAGGAAAGAATGGAAAAGATAGAGGCGGATAAAAAAAGGATAAAGCAGACTTTGACCTGGCTGAAAGAGAGAAAAAGGGAGAAGGAAATAATGATGAAAAAGTATGCCATAACAAAAACGGAAAAAGTAAGCACGGTGCCAGCATCCGCACCGTATTTTAAAAGCAATGTAAAGGTAAAAGAAGAATTCTTCGCTCCGTGCATAAAGAAAATTCTTGGAGGAATAGAGGATGGTAGGAAAAGGAGCTGCTTCACCTTGATAACCTATTTAAGGTTATGTAAATGGAGCTGGGAGGAGATAGAGGAAAAGCTAATGGAATGGGGAAAAAAGGTTGGTTTGAAAGAAGGTATCCTAAAATCCCAGTTAAAATGGCATAAAAAACAAAAACCCCTTCTTCCGGCAAATTGCAGCAATGACCTCTTTTATAAGGATATTGGAATTTGCAATCCCGATGAAATCTGCAAGAAAATAAAAAATCCGATAAACTATCATTTATTCCTCCTTAAAAATCTTAAACAGGATACAGGAAAAAAGAGCAAAAAAAGGAGCAGAAAGAAAGCTAAGCACTGATAAGATTGAATAAATTATCAAGGCTGTAAGAATAGGGTAGTATCTAACCGTTATCTCAGCCAGCTCAGAATTTTTAAAATTGGTCAAAAGGATTTCTCTTATCTGACTTTCGTTGAGCATAAGCGTTTTATTATAATTCTCCTCCAATTCCCGCCTTATTAATTTCAGCCGCTCTTCATCCGTTATATTGTAATTTTGTTTTATCATTTCCAGCTGTAGATTTATCAAACTTTCCTTTTCCGGCAAGAAGTACTTATATTGGGAAGACATTAAAACTGCAGTGCGATTTAAGGATTCATTAAGGAACAGGCATGCGTAACTTTCATTCATAGAGAGCTGAAGAAATATACCCAAACAGAAGATAGAATAGGTTATAAAAAGAAGTTTGGCTGAGAGCTTTATTCCGAACCTGAACTTTCTGTAATCCCTTATTTCATCCAAATAAATTTTTCCGAGCTTTTCAGAAATTAGTAATGAAACAAAAATGCCGGCACTAAGGAACATAGCCGAAACAGAAAAGTTAAAAAAATACGGAAATATAACCAAAGGGATTGCAAGGGAGAGCTTTAGTCTTCCCAATTCGGAAAGGGCAGTAGTTATATAAAGAAATGATAAAAGCAGTATCAGGGAAATTGAATATAGCAATAGAGGTGCTAAGGAGATTAATATTTTCTCAGGAGGAAAGAAAGGCAAGATGGAAATAAGGCTTGCCTGAAATTCAGAAATATAGGTAAGATTAATATTGCTCGAATAAAGAAGGAGATAAAGAAGGGACAAAATCATAAAGTCCAATCCCAGCACTATATACTTCTTCTCCATGCTATTTTTCTCTTTATTTCTTTAATAATTTTTAGCGCTTTCTCTCTGAGCTCATCCAAAAAATTCTCCTTTCTCCTAAATACATATCCCTTTCCTATTCGGTACCCAGGCTTTGTTGAAGTATGGTAAAGGCAAGCCAGCAATGTACCTATTCCCAAAGCCGTAAACAATAACAAGTAAGGAAGTATCGACCACGCACCAGCTTCAGATCTCTGGTTCTCCAAGGAAGACAGACTTTTCCCTATTCTCTCCAAAGTTGTTCCTACAGATGCCAAATAATTCTTTGCCGAGAAATAATCTTCATGATTCAGACTTTCCTTTGCCTTCTGCAAAGTATCGTTTGCTTGAGAAAACAGTTCTGTCAAATTTTTGTAAGTCGTGCTATCCTCGGATAGGGATAGATTGGCAAATTTTGAATACAGTTCTAAGTACTCTGAAAGAAGCTCTTCATACCTGCTTCTTATTTCCTTCTTCGTCTTTTCAGAAGGCAGAATAGTTAGCTTAAAGGATGTTGTAATTTCATTCTCATCTCCTTTTATACTAACAGAGATCGCTCTAACTCCAATTTCTTCGGCCTCCCCAACACAAAGGGTTATATTAAACTCTCTTTCTTCCCCTCCCTCCAGAGTTAGATTCCCTTTCGGAGAGATTTCATATTTTACACCTTCTAAGGATATGGAAAGATTGTGCAAAGATACACCGCCCAAATTTTTTATTGTAAGTTTGAATGATTTTTTCTGACCCTGGATTACAGACAATTGGGAAGGCAAGCCCTCAATTCCTATTCCCGGCTTTTCCAACACTTTTAAATAAAACTTTCTGGAAATAGTTTTCTCTTCCGAAATCGCCTTTAGGGTAAACTCATATTCCTTAGGGGTTGCATTGACAGGAATTGAAAATTTAATTGTGTACGTCTTTTCCTTTCCTGCCGCCAAGTCCGATTTGGAGGAAGGAGAAACTGAATACCAGGAAGAATTCAGTCCCTTTATTTTCAAATAAAGGTCATGCACTTTCCCGGTTCCCAAATTGCTCACCTCAACCTCCATTGTTTTATTTAGCCCCTGCACCACCTCTATTTCATTGCTTGTAGGCTTTGTAAAGTAAAGTTTGTATTCCTGCTGCTGGGATTGAGAATTTCCGCTATTTTCTTCCTCCTCCTTGACAATATCCACCTTCTTTTTTGTGGTTTGATAACTAGAAAGATTTGGCCACCATGTCCCTCCTGAAATGGTAAAGTAAACCTCGCAATCTTCTTTTTCCTTTTTTGCCTTTACCTTCCAGGTTAGGGTTATAGAGGAATTGGAATCTATTGCTATCCCGGTCGTATCCTCTGGCTCCTCTATT
>Ga0190308_1000037_pt1 | contig 48731 bp, 44 predicted proteins | sample 48700756_MG_FD_165050 | JGI IMG/M metagenome (GOLD analysis project Ga0190308, IMG submission 165050) | Hydrothermal vent sediment bacterial communities from Southern Trench, Guaymas Basin, Mexico - 4870-07-5-6_MG | ecosystem: Environmental > Aquatic > Marine > Hydrothermal vents > Sediment ...
CCCTTTTAACTTCCTATGTGAAGTGGTGGGTATTAGGTAGACGAAAAGTCCACCATCAGGGTATAAATGTAGTTAACTAATCCACGCTTATAGCGTTTAAAGCTTTTGAATCAAGTTACTTAAAACCTATATGAATCTACTTAGAAAATTTTAAATCGAAATGAATAAACCGATAAAAATTTACTCTAAAAACGTTGTGGACTACAAATAGAATACATAATTGTTGAAATTGAATAATTCTAGAAGAGACCTAATTTTTAGTAGTTAAATGCCATATTTTAAGTTCTTTCTTTAATTCTCCTCTTGCATAATATTAACATGCCAAGTTTTATACTACTTTTTCTTTTTAAGCAACTTTCCGAATATTCTTTCCCTTTCTTCTATGAATCTTTTAAGTTTCGGGTCTTTCAGAACAACGTTTCGAATAATTTCTTGATTGGCGATGAAAATTAATAGTTCTTTTGTGAATCCTTTGTCTGCTAGGGATGCCTTTAATCTCTCATCTGTTTTTAATATTTCCATTTCTACTAGTTTTGAAACAGCTGTGTCAATGTTTTTTATATCTTCTATTCCCTTTTCTCCTAGCGCAGTGTGAAAAGTGAACAGTTCTCTATGTAATTCAGAGCTCCATAAAACCCCATTATAAAGTGCCAAAACCCTTAGGACATCTCCCATAAGTTGTTCAAATTCGTCTTCTGAACTTAACAACTCCAAAACCTTTGTTTCTAACTCGCTCAAACACATAAACCCCCGATGCAACCGATATAGATGAACTATAACCTAATCAATATAAACCCATTTGTCTAGTTCTATCATCATACATACTCTATTTATTGCTACTGTGTTTCCGTTTAGCCCAGTACCATAATGCTATGTATGTCGCTGTAGATAAGGTTGCCACAAAGTTGCCAGTGGCAAGTGAAACAACAATAGCTCCTTTTGTGACTGAATTTAAGATAAAGACAAGCATTATAGAAGTAGAGGAGCACCCTAAGGAGAAAGCAAAGGCCGAAAAGAGGTTTAAGGAGAGTTAATATTAAGAACCGCGGAATTGCTATGGGAACTGCATATCTTATCCATGGAGATACTGCAAATGTTTCAGGAGGGGGGAACAGTTGCGTATCGTTTTGGAAGTTGAAATAGAAATGCATTAACACTCGCATTCAATATGTATGTGAAAGCGAATAAGAGAACTAAAAATATTACCTTAAATTTAGTTTTATTCACTTCTTTTCCTTTCATGTTAGGTTATATATTCGACATCTTCCTTAAATTCTTGGAGAGAACTTGTAGATGCGATGACTATATCTGATAATTTTTCTGGGACTGCTATCATTTTTGTAACAAGGGTTTTAAGTGTCGGTAAATCTCTTTTAGCTGCTTCTGCAAATTCTTTAGGCCATATCGCTATGAGTTCTCCCGTTTTTTCCAGTATTCTGATTAGAAAACCCATTGGAAGATCTTCAAAAGTTAAAAGAATTAACAAGATGTTTTGCCCTGAAACTTCCTCTCCCTCTGGACTTATCAAGCTTTTAATTGTAAAAGATTGTGCTCCTCTTTTCTTGACGCACCAAAGGAAAAGATCGAACCAGTTTTCTCTTAAGACAATAATTTTTCCTTCACTTATGGATTTTAAGTCGCAAAAATGCCATTTATATTCTTTCTTTCCTATTTCCGCCTTTACTTCCCACGTTTTCATACGATAACCAACCTCTATTTTAATCATTAAAATAATATTAATCTCTGGATTGATAGAAAATGTTCATCTTATTTACTTTCTGCTTTTACTTCAGTACTTCCCTGTTGAGTTCTTCGAGTCTTCCTCTAATATCTTCTATTTGCTTCTTTATTTCATTTCTAATTCCATGAAATACATTGATTAAGCTTTTTACATCATTTACCATGCTGTTTAATGACTTTTCAATTTCATTGAGTTTATCCAAGTGTTTGAAGCTTTCAGAAATCACATCATTGACATGGAGGAGACTTTCTAAAAGAGACGATAATAAGAAACGAAGAAGAATAAGGTCATCCACATCTACCAGATTTTTAGCTATGCTAGCGACATCCATTAGAAAGCCGAAAAATTTCAATGCATCCTCAAATAAACTACTTAAAATTCTTATCGTACTTTCTAGTTGACGTAGATACTCTACATATTTGCTGTAATCTTCATACAGCTTTTCTTTAATTTTGTTAAAGTCTTCAACTTCTTTCTCGACTTTTCCACGAAGTAGTTGAATAACTTCATACAATGTTTCCTTAATTTTTTGGGGAAGCTTTTCCAAATAAAACCCCCATAATTATTCCTACAGGGTCTTAATATTAGTGTTTAGTTTGTGCGCGTGAATACTTTGTAATCCATTGTAAAACGTTAATTTAATCGCTTTTAAGATTAAATTAAACTATTGGTCTAACTTCGGTAATATTTGTTGTTTTTATCTAAATAAGTCTTTTTCCACGGGTCTTAATAATTTTTTAATCGAATATTCGCCCTTAGGATATTTAAAACCTCTAACAATGACGACTGGAATGCCCTCGTCAGTTTCTCCCATGAGAAGTTCTGCTGCTGAGGCAAGTTCATCGGCTATTGCAATCATGGTTGTCCTTAGTTCGTATCCAAAAAGATCCTTTTTGCCTCTCATATCATATAGGGGGTCAATACCAGCTACACCAATAGCTACGCCAACCGCTCCTTCACGTAGAGGTCGACCAAAGGTATCACTAATGATGACTGCAACGTCTTTCCCTGTTAACTTTTTTATTTCATCTCTTATTTTCTTGGCTGATGCATCTGGGTCCAAAGGCAAAAGTGAAACTGTTTCTTTGCCTGGAACATTACTTCTATCTACACCGCTGTTAGCGCACACAAACCCGTGGTGGGTTTCCATTATTAAGTGGTGGCCTCCCATTCTAACAATGCCTTTACTTTCCCTTAAAATAACTTCAACCAGACGTGGGTCCTTACCGGTTTCTTTCGCTAAGATTTCTGCAAATGGGCTAGGTTTAATATCGTTCAGATCTACTATTCGCCCTTCTGATCTAGATATAATTGTTTGCGCGATAACAATGATGTCTCCCTCTTGTATGCCTATGTCTTCTCTTGTAGCAGCTTCAACTATTAGTTTAGCTATGTCATCTCCTTCCTTGACTATAGCTATTGTCTCTAATCCGTACATTTCTATTTTTTTCAAATTTGTCACCTAGAAATATCAATTAAATTATTTAAATATTTTAAAATCCCGTAATTTGTTAGCTACGGCCACCGTTCAACGAATGTTAAAATGATAATGGCATAGGGAATTTAAGTGTTTGTTAGTAACCTGATTATAATTGAAAGTGTAGCTTCTTTTCTATCTCCTCAATTTTCCCTTTAAATTCTTCTAGTTGCCAGTCGGATATTGTATGGAAATCTTTGTATTTTTTAACGGTTTCAACTATTTCCTTGACGATGTCGTTTCTTCCAAGTATTTTAGCTATGCGTAAAAGGAAGCCAGCGTGAGCGTAGAGGTCAAAAGCTTTTTTACGTTTTTTATGTCTTTCAACAAGAGCCCATCTAATTTTTTTATTATCAGCTACACTGTACTTTTTAAATATCTCTTCGCCGAACACAGGTTTACCGCCCATTAGATGTCGCCAAACTGTCTCATTGCTATCAAAAACAGATGGTATCCTCATTTTATAGTGAGCAGGGAAATTTACAGTGAAAATTTTCACATCTATGTTGGCTAGAAGCTTCTTCTCAATGTCTGAATTTAGACATGGAGTTTTTAATAGTTGAATTAGTTCTTTTACCTCTTCCTTACTGGGAATTTTATCTACTAGGATTACGACATCATAATCGCTGCAGATTTGCACACCGTCTAAATTTGTTTCAAAATACTGGTTATCTCCAAGGGAGCCGCTTAATTTTAATGCAATAACCCATGGAAAACGTCTTTTTATTTCTGGTGCCAGTTTTACAAGTCTTTTAAAACCTATTTCAGCCTCTGGGATCATGTTTCAATCCTCTAACAATTTTAAATTACACAGCTTAAAATACATTTCTACAATTCTTCAAGTCAACTTTATTTTATTTAAAATACTTGAGTTTACGGGATATTTTCTTAATCGAAATGGAATATCGATTATATTTTACTCTATGCTCATTTAATATTGAGTATTTTCTCGAAAACTATCATTTTTATGTTTTCTGATCGAGGTGTGCTTTTACATGCTTAACTTTTTCATATATGGGTGAGCAGATGGTAATCATCGGTATCAAAAAATATATTATCTACTACTACATATTGTTATAGTAACTATTATTACAAATTTTATGGAAAAATACTAACTATCGCTGGAATGGTGATAGGTATGCGAAAAGCAGTATACTGCATATTATTTCTCTTAATCGTCGTAGCGCTCGTCCAAATACCAATAAACCCGCAAATTACCGCAGAGGCGTCACCGGGAAATGAAATAACCACCGAGCCGAGCAATACCAGTATAACCTTAAAGAAGGGTGAATATTACATTCTTAAGGTAAACATTACAAATAGTGGAACTGAAGCCCTTAAGTTAAAGAAAATAGATGTCCAGAGATCTGATATTACGCAAATCATCAACACAACACATCCTTTAAAGTGGCTTATGCCATCAAACAAAAGTTGGGCTCTCATTTTGTTTAACACAACTGCACTGAAACCTGCTACTTACAATGGATGGGTAAACTTTACTTTTGAAAGTTCAGTGGGAATCACATACAACACTGTCAGTTATTCCATTACAGTTCAACCATCTGACCCAATAATACAAGTCGACCCTCCATATCTATACTATGAAAGCTTAAGCTACGAGGAAAGCGTTGTAAAAATCATTGTAAAGAACTTGATCGACGTTAATCTTACAGTTGCTCTTGAAATGCCAAGTGAACTCAGCGAAATTTGCATACCACTTAAAGACTTGGACACAATTCCGCCGAGAGGACACGCAGAATACTCTCTTTTAATAAGATCATGGAAAATACCAGATATCATTATCGATGAATTAAACTTCACAGTAATAAGCCCCACGTCTCAAACATGGCGTGTACCAATTGTCTTAGTATCACATAATGCCTTAAACGTTCAAAATTACACTCTGCTTGAAAAACACACCGTATTAGAAAATAATAGTATCATTGTAGCTAATGGATCTACAACCACTGTTAATTTCAGCGTTCCAGTAGGAGTTCATCAACTCATCATCAATGGACAATCAAACCCGACAGAATTGCAGTGGAAGCTATATAATTCTACCAATAAAATGGTAGCTTATGCAGAAAATGTGGATGTTGCCGAATTTTCAATAGTAGACCCTGTGCCTGGTACATGGTCACTATTATTAAACAACACGGGGCTTGACTATGCAAATATTACACTAAAAGTATTAGTTTCGACCCCTGATATGATTGGAGGTACTGATCTTCTGAAAGAAAAACTTGTGGTGCAGGGAAAACTCCTTGGCAATGAGGAAAAGATTTTCTGGTTCTACGTTCCACCTAGCGTTTCTTCATTGAACATATTCACTAAAGAAACAACAGACTTCTTAATCGAATTATACAATCCATTTGGACAACCTATTACAACTTTACCATTAGTAAAACCTCTTCACGGAACCTATAAGATTAAAGTGATATCTTCAAACCCTGATATAACGAATAAACTGCCCTTCTTCATGGAAATTGAAACATCACCTATAGAAGAAATCAGCGAGATTCCAGTTGTCATTACGGATTTCATTAGAAGCGAGGAAACAAAAATCTTCAGATTTTACGTGCCACCAGGAATCGAAGCATTTTCACTAGATCTAACTGTAAATGGTTCTCTTGACTGCATCGTTGAAAGTCCGAGCGGTGAAAGGAATCCACTACTTGACCTCAATTTAGTAGAGGCGCCAGAGCATGGTGTGTGGTCACTCTATGTTCAGGCAAGCGAGAACGTTACATTCTCTATTAGTGTAGATGAAGTGATTACAACATTACTGGGTACTCCGCCGTTTCATGTTACGGGAAGAATTGAAGGAAAAAGTATTCGAGTATTTAAGTTCTACATTCCTCCAGACGTTGAAAACCTTGCCTTAAATGGTTCCTCTACTAGTCAAGTAGAATGGACACTAAGAGATCCAACCGGGGAAATTCAATACTCAGCAAGCGACATAACATTACAAGTTGATACGATAGAAAATCCGGTGGCAGGTGTTTGGAAACTAGAGATTGATAGTCTTGAGACAGCAACATATTCCTTTGAAGTTATTACGGGTAACTACAGTTTTTCACAGGTTAAAGTACTTTTAGAAGACTCTTTCTTAATTAATGCTGGAAATAGTGAAAGCGGTAATTTAGTAATTCAGAACTTTGGAAATGAAACTCTTGAAATGGTGAAAACTGAAGCACTTGATCCTTGGATTAACATTTTAGGCTACAATCCATCAGAAATAGCTTCTTCATCTGCTGGCTCGTTAAACTTTGAGGTAGATGCGGAAAATTGTACCTATGGAATCTATCACAGCTTCATTGTTATAGAAAGCAGTTGGGGGAAACATTTTGCCGAAGTGACTATGAGGGTTTTGTTAGACCTTGTAAAGATCAAAGGTAGCTCTGAAATTCTGTTATCAAACGATATACCATCTGTATCCTTTGATATTCTTGTTCAAAACATTGGTAATTCAAGCGCCAGCATATCGAATGTAACGCCGCAATACCATATTTCAAAAAGCGTAATAGAAACCAGAAATGTCTCAGTAATTAAAGTTGAGAAAAGTGGTCTTACGGAAGGCTTACATTACCTTTTACCGAACATTACCATATCGTTTGGAGCAAGCAATGCTATTATGAGTTTCTTTGCACCATTTGTAATTGTTAGCGGTAGACCTTACGTTCCAAACTTCACGATTATCGAAAGTGTGCATGCAAATATTCTTCAGAACAATATCAATGGTCACATCGATGAACCCCTTTCACTCTCCATAGAGATCATGAACGAAGCAAATTACAGTACTGGAAAAGTTATCTTATGGAGTTATGTAACGAACGATTTCTACTCGTTACCTGTCAGTGTGCCTTCCGTGGAAAATTGTTCATCTGTTACACTTGACACCACTGTTAGGTTTGCTAGGTGGACAAAAGAAGTTGTCCGACCATTGATAATTATTGAAAATAGTAGCGGAGAATTTGTGTGCATTACTCCTCAAAATACGTTAAGTGCTGATATTGAACCAGGAATTGAAATAGTCAAAGTATGGTATCTCCCAGAGGAACCTTTGGCACATGATTATATTGCGATTAAGGCTAAACTTGGAGGAACTGGGACATCGATTTTCACGGTATCAACACTTTACATGTATGATAATCAGAGAAAGACGCTTTACATGGCAACTAGCGAAGGCGGCAACGTTTACAGTGGTGTGCTAAAACCATTTATGCAGCCTGCAAATGTCAGTTTTATTACGTCAACAGTTGCGAATGGTAGACTTGGCTTCTTTATCTCAGATAATAATGGAAACTACTACAATATGAAAGTGAGAACTTCTCCTCCAGCAGAGGAATTTAATATCACGGTTTTTACCGACCGACCTGCTTATCGAAGTGGAAGTAAAGTTCTCATTGTGGGCAATGTGACTAGGGAAGGTTCTCTGCTAATCAACATTTTTGTCAATATTAAAGTTCTCGACCCAAATGGCGCCGTCATCGCAGAAGACCAAAAAATAACAAATGAAACAGGGTATTTTGCAATGGAGATGCAACTTACGGAAAATGCAATTGAAGGCATTTACCAAGTGAATGTAACTTACGGCGAAGCATATGAAATCTACGAGTTTTGGGTTGATAATACGCCTCCACTTATATCGAGTATTAAAGTAACTCCAGAAAATCCACGTGTAGGCCAAGAAATCATATTTGAGGTGCAGGTTCATGACAATGAGTCAGGAATTCAAAAGGTAATTCTTAGCTACAATGATGGAAGTGGATGGACAAACATAACAATGAACAGCGCAGAAGAGAATTACTACACTACTACGTTGCCTCCCATGGAAAACAAAACAATAATAAGATACAAGGTGTATGCATGGGATCTCGCTGGGAATGTTATTTGCAGCGAAGAGAGGGAAGTTGAAGTTATAGGAGCAGCAAAGGCTTGGATTGGTACATCAACAATAATAATCATCTCTGCTGTCGCAATAGCAGCAGTAGCAGTCTTCTTAGTTCTTAAAAAGAAAAAGTAAACTTAATTTTATTTTTTTAATCTAAACATTATAACTTACTTTTACTAAAACTAAGATGAGTATATTTTAGAGCTTGTCTAAAACTCTCATATTATTAATTTATTTAGTAAGTCGTTCCAAATAAATGATGTATACTTACTTGAAAAATCTTTTATTCGTGAATGTCAAAAATAGTTTGATTTACTGTAAATTGTTACTCACGTTTCTCAGATGGTGAGGGTTTATGGTAATCACGGAGGAATACGAGTATGTTCCTACGACTCCTTGGGTTACATACATCCTGATAGGACTAAACGTTATTATTTTCTTTATGGAGCTTTTAGATCCGCAAATTGTTTATAGATATTCTCTTATTCCGGTTTTTGTTCTTCAAGGACAAGCTTTGTATACGCTTGTTACTCATATGTTTTTGCATGCAGATTTTATCCATATTTTTTCGAATATGTATGCTCTTTGGGTTTTTGGAGATGATTGTGAAAGTGTTTTTGGTCGAAAAACTTTTATAATCTTTTATTTGGTATGTGGGGTTTTTGCAGGACTGTTTCACTCGTATTTTTCCGTGTATGTTTTTAGAGGAGGCGATATTCCATGTTTAGGTGCTTCAGGAGCTATTTTTGGTGTAATAGCTGCGTATGCCTTTCTTTTCCCTAGAAGACCTTTGAGAATATGGGCTTATTATGGTGTTATAAGGGTTAAAGCTTTAACTTTTGCTTTATTTTACGCTTTGGTTGAAACTCTCTACGCTATTTTTCTTGGACCTTATGGTGGAATTGCTCACACAGCTCATGTGGGAGGTTTCACAACTGGTGTAATAATGACATTTATATTGAAATTTACAGTTCTAAGGGGAAAAGAGATACCGCCATAACGTTAAGTCTAAGTTTTGCTTTCAGTTTCACGCAGGATCTTAAGTATGATTTTTCTTTTTTCTTTTTCTGAGAGTTCTGCAAATGTTTTGCCTTTGAGCATTTCTTCAACTTTTTTAGCTACTTTCAAACCGTACAGTTTAGCTTTTATAGCATTTACACAGACTTCAGACCAATCTACGTCACTAAAGTTTTTCATCTCCTTAAAAATGTCGTCTGGTATCCTTATTGTGATTTCAGGCATATCAACCGTCTCCAATGTTCTCAGTGATCTGATTTAGCCTTTCTATTAGCTGTTCCACTTCTTTTAAAATCTCTTTACGGCTTTTTCCCCTTATTCTATAAGATATTGCTCCATCTCCTACTATAAGTACATTATAAGGAATATGCGGGACAACTTCCTTAAGGGATGGAAGTTTTCTTTGAGGGTTCCTAACTATGTTTATTTGTGTGAAATGTTCAAATTCCCGTACGCCAATGGCATAGTCGATGTTAAAAACATCAATTACCCTATGTAATATGTTCCATACGAGTTTAAATTCCACATTTGAAGTGTTTACAACCGCTACATTTTTTACACATTTAACTTTATCCAGAGAGCAATATTTATCGTAAAATTCTTGGCCAAGCTCTTTAAAGAAGTTCCAGTTATCGTCAGAGTCTATACCCTCCAGTTTATTGATGATTTCATCGAGAGAGGTTTTTTCCGAAAATAAACTGTAACTTATACCATTGGCTACTATCTTCTCTTCCTTGTTTGGAGTCACGCTAGGATCCCTGTCAGCTATTTGCCCTAGCCTGACTAGCAGTTTGAATTTTTTGTCCATGCTTTTGTTTGCCTTATTAAATCCGTAGTAGCATTTTCCAGGATTATCAACGATATAGAAATTTTTGATTGGAGGAGATTCTAAAAGGCTTCTAGGATGGTGGTCAATATACCATACTTCTTTAACTTTTTCGCTGAGCTTTTTTAGTTTTGAAAGACTTAAAGAGATATCTTTGTGAAGAGGTATATCAACAATTACAACTTTCTCGTAGTTTTCTCTTATATTATCTATTGTTTTCTCCCAAAAGTTTTTTACATCTCCTGTTTTGAATCCACATAAAATTTCGGTATCGAACCCTTCTTCCTCTAAAACTTTTTTTGATAATACTGCACAAATCAGGCCATGTCCATCTCCGTGGGCACAAATTAAAGCTTTTCGTTTTCTAGTTCCTACTTGTTTATCCATTCTTTTCGTTTTAGTTTCTTTTTCAGTCAGTGTTTTTACGTTTTTCACACTTAGCTGCTCCTTAAATCATGTATTATGAGATAAGTATTGAAGGTTGACTCTCAATTTATCTTTATCGCATTTAAAACTGAAGTTACAGACATTGAAAAGCTGGTGATCATAGTAAATAAACTAGTGAAAGAAGATTATACGCGGTTAAATTATGTTAAGTGGTTAAGCCGGATTGAATAGACCATTCATATGCTAATCGCTTAAGATCACTTATATCTTCTTGAGTTAATGCACGCTTTCTTCTTATTTTGGCTATTACTTTTGTCATTTTGAAGAATATTGGGTGAACTCCTCCGATCATTTCACCTAGATCCATTTTTATCTTTTCAAGTGTTTCAGCAACATCACCGCCACGAGCTCCGGGTTTTAAGACATTTAATACGGCATCAAATGGAGGAACTATTTTACTCTCAAGCTGAGCTTCTAGAGATGGGAATTCAACCTTCGCTGTTTCTGATATTTCTTCCGTTGCTTGCTGCAATGACTGTTGCGGCGGCTGTAATGTTACTATTTCAGATGGTTTTTCTTCTTCCTCAACTTTAGGTGAAAATTCAGCGAATAACTTGCCAATTATGGTTTTTATTTCTTCTAAATTATTGAGAATCTCTTCTGAGCTTGATAGGTTTTCGTAGTGGCTTGCCCACTCGTAGGCATCAGATAAAAGATTTTTAACGTTTACCAGAACGGATTTTACAACTTCCTCTACCCTTGGCAAGGATAACACCCTTATATTTGGTGTTATTTTTAAACTAATAAAGATTTAGTATTAATGGTAATACGTACCACAACAAATCCTTTATAGCCATTTTCATATTTATGCTTTATAAAGCAATTTACCGTCAATTATTGTCATAAAGATACGTATATCTCTAATGTTTTTCGGTGATATCTTGAATGGGTTCTTTGTTAAGACCACCATGTCTGCTAGCTTTCCTATTTCAATGGATCCCTTAATTTCTTCCTCAAAGGCTGCATAAGCGCTACCCTTGGTATACGCTCTTAAAGCCTCCTCAACACTAAGCCTACTTTCCTCAACGGGATGAGTTACAGCACTCCAAATACCGTATATTGGACCAAAAGGCATGCAGTCGCTTCCAAAAGCTAAAACTACACCCTTCTCCAACACTAATTTGAACGGATTATTTCTACGCCATCTTTCCTTCCCGAATCTTTGTTCATACATTCCGTTAGGCATACCCCACTCGGCAACAAAGTTTGGCTGCATAGAAGCAATTAAACCCAGTTTTCTCATTCTATCGATGTGATCCTCGGTTGGGAGTTCAAGATGTTCAATCCTATGTCTTCTATTTTTAATGTTAATCCCTTTGGATGCTTTTTCAAAAGCGTTTAATAGAGTTTCAATTGCTCTGTCTCCTATGGCGTGAGCAGCAACTTGGAGCCCGTTTTCATTCGCTTTCTTAATTATTTCCGCTAAATCATCTTCTTCGATTAAAATCATTCCTCTGTTCGAAGGATCATCGTTGTAAGGTTCCATTAAAGCAGCTGTTCTTGCACCTATAGAACCATCAACCATAAGTTTTATTCCACCAATTTTAAGCCAATTGTTTCCAAACCCACCTCTTAAACCTAAAGCAGTAAGGTACTCAAGGTTAGTGTACCAAGAAAAAGTGTATATTCTTACTTTAAGCTGATTTTCTAACATAGCTATTTGATAAGCTGAGAAATGGTTGGACATAACGGTGTCTTGAACAGAAGTTACACCGCACTTTAGAGAGTGGTCAACGGCTAGCTTAACTCCTTTAAGACATTCATTTACAGAAGGTTTTAGAACTCTTCCAGCATATTCTAGAGCATCTTCTTTTAATATACCAGTTGGTTCTCCTGTTTTCTCATCTATTTCAAAGCCTCTTGTGTCTTTTGGAACATTTAACAATTTTAAGCCTAATGTATTTGTGACTGCCATGTGACCGCAGATTCTAACAATATAAACGGGTTTGTTAGGTGTCGCTTTATCTAAGTCCCATCTTGTTGGGTATCTGTTCTCTATCCATTTGCTTTCATCCCAATTTGAGCCTATGATCCATTCATCGTCACCTTTTTTCTCTGCTTCTTTTTTAATAAGTTCTAACGCATCTTTAATAGATTTAGTGTCAGAGAAATCGATGTAGGTGAATTTTAAGCCCATACCTATAAAGTGTGTGTGAGAATCAATAAAACCTGGAACGACTGCTTTACCGTTTAGGTCAATTACACGGGTTTTGTTTCCTATCCAGTATTTTACTTCGCTGTTACTTCCAACCTCTATTATTTTCCCGTTTTTCACCGCTACGCCTTCATGAATTGTGTTTTCGTTATCTAATGTGATTATTTCTCCGTTTATTAAAACTAGATCCGCGAAGCATCCTTTTTCTGCATCAACACCCATTAATATCTCCCCATAATTAAACTACCAAATAAAATAGGGCTTCAAACTACTATATTAATAGTTCTGAACGCTCTAACAATCAATAACAACAACATTTTGAATTTATTTAGTGAAGAGACAACATCATATAGGACACTATTGTGAATATGTCCACAACTCTGAGCCATTTTTCAAGTTTAATCAGCCTAAACAGGAACAAAACATTAGCTATGAAAAACAACATTAAAGTTGCTACAAAAATTTGAAAACTAACAACCGAACAGAAAGTTACGAGCATCACCCAATGTACTTGTGTGAGAAATACTATCGCTTTTTGGGTTCTTTCATAACCTAGATATGTTGCCGTCGTGTTAATATTGGCTTTTAAGTCAAAGTTGTAGTCTTCCCAGTGGTTTCGCAAGTTTAAGATAACGCTGTAAGTAAAAATTAAGGGAACCAATGGGTTTCTAATAACTGTTAATACATTGTTTCCTTGGATAAGGCACCCATATATGTAGAGGAGAGATCCGAAGAAGAAGCCGTGACTTATGATATCCAAGAATGGTCGTGTTTTGAATCTGAGAGGTGGAGCGGAGTAAAAGCCTCCTAAAAAAAGTAACAGCAAATATGTAAGGATTACTTCCAAATTCAAAGTATAGAATACAAGTATAGCTGTACCTAGAATTCCTATGATGAGAACTGCAATTAGGGCGTTTTTGAATGATATTTTCCCAACTGCTATGGGGTTTTTGTTAATATCTCCCTCAGCTATGTCCGTTTCAATGTCGAAGCAGTTATTTATTCCAAAAGTGAAAGCTAAAAAACATGATATTGTTGTTAAGTTGATAAGAAACGAGTTAACTAAAGTTGTATTCGTGAATATTTTGGGAAGTTTTCTTAGAAATGGTAGTAATGATAAACCCAGATATGCCCTCCAGTCTATAACTCTGAAATTGTTAAAATAAAATTTTATTTTCGATAGGTTTCGTAAGTATGCTTTCGGTATTTTAAACAACATTATTCCTCCATTAGAAATGTAACAAACTATCGTATGGTTTAGTGATAGATTTAAAGATTGTAGTTGCGTAAGGTTAAAGTATTTGGAATATGTAATAGTAGGTATAACTACTATGTGTGATTGCTGTTACTTAAATTTTAAGTTTGCTTAAAGTAAACAGATACTTTATCTTAACCATGGGTGACTGTTATATGAAAATTGCGTTATGCAGCGACTGGTATTACCCTAAAATTGGCGGTATTGCTACACATATTAAGGGATTGGCAAAATATCTGTCCAGACTTGGCCATGAGGTTCAAATAATTACAGTTAGGAATTTTGATGAAAATTACAAGGATGAGGATGGGAATGTTATCAGAGTAAATGCTTCCACCATTCCCGGGATTCAAATATTATCACCTTTAAATTTAAAGCAAGTCAAAAAGGTCATTTTAGAGGAAAAGTTTGATATTATCCATGGTCATCATGCTTTTACTCCAATTTCCCTTTATTCCATCTCGTTAGCGTCAAAGTATGGGTTTCCCACAGTTTTGACCGCGCATTCTTTAGGCATGGGATATCAGTACGGCATAGTTTGGAAGACTTTGAAACCAGTTCTTTACCCAGTTAAAAGAGCGTTTGATAAAGCGGATAAAATTATTGCTGTTAGTGAAGCTGTTAAGCAGTTCATGTCACATATAGTCTCGCATCCAGAGAAAATAGAGGTAATACCAAATGGAATAGACCTTGAGCAATTTATTTACGTCCCAAATGGTAAAAAGCTTCGCGAAGAATTAGATCTTCCTTCAGATGCACCAATAGCCCTCTTTGTTGGAAGATTCAGCATTAGAAAAGGGGTTCACATTTTAATTGATGCTTTTAAACACGTTGTTAAAGAAATTCCCGACGCGCAGCTACTGATTGCTGGTAAGGGGTTTCTCAAGGAATATTTGAAGCATAAGGTTAAGGCGAACAGGATAACAGAGAATGTAAAATTTCTGGGTTGTATTTCCGGCGAGATTCTAGCAAAGTTTTATGCTGCATCAGATGTTTTTGTTTGCCCTTCTGTTTTTTCAGAAGCTTTTGGAATAGTTATCCTTGAGGCGATGGCATCTGGAAGGCCCGTGATTGCTACCAGAGTTGGTGGTATACCTGAAATTATTGATCATGAAGTTAACGGTCTTTTAGTTGAACCACATGACGTGAAGGAATTGAGCAATGCGATAATTAGGCTTTTTTCTGACGATAGGGAAAGGTTTGAAATGGGCAGGAAAGCTAGAAAGAAGGTAGAAGACTGTTATGACTGGAAGAAACTAATTTTTGATATTCTTAATGTCTATGAAGAAGTTCAAACTCCACAAATTCAAATCTAAAGCATATTTTTGCCGATTTTTAAAACGAAAAGTTTATATTGATTTCGTAATATTCGAAAATTAAAATATTTACATATGTAATATATTCTTGCAGATGAAGTGGTAGGGGATCGGAGATGAGAGACGGTTACAAAATAGTTCTAACTGCTGAGAGATGTTTAATGAGCAACTACAACAACGCACTTTTCCTAGGGTTTACTGCATGCGGCCCTAAGAACCTTTTTAAGCCATTTCTCTACTTCAAATTTGTTTGCCCACCCGTACCAACTTATAATGGCGGTATAGCCAAGGTCGCTCCTTACGGTTTACGTAAAATAGAAGCTGCCCTCTTAGATTATGGATTCGATGAAAACGACGTTGTAGTGGTGGTCCCAGATAAGATAAGAAAATTTGTAGGGCCAAACACGAAGATTATTGGAATATCGTCCAATGACCCCCTTGGTAAAGGGCCTGCTTCAACTACTTTTACAGGGCCTCTCGGGCTTGTTCGCGGGGAATCTTACATAGCATGGAAGTTTAGAGAACTGGTAACTGATCCTTACCTTAGGAAGTGGGGTGCAAAAATAGTTGTAGGTGGTCCTGGAGCTTGGCAGCTTGAAGACCCTGAACCTCGCCGTGAACTTGGCATAGATGTTGTTGTTAGTGGTGAAGGGGAAAATGTTGTTCCACCGTTGTTTGAGAAGATTATTAGAGGTGAGGATGTTCCTGAAGTCGTTTATGGAGATGTTGTTGAAGTAGATAAAATGCCTCTTATCAGAAACCCTACTGTTGGTTCTTTGGTTGAAGTTGCTAGAGGCTGTGGTCGTGGCTGTAAGTTCTGTCTTCCAACTCTTAGAAGGCTGCGTTCCAGACCTTTGGAGCACATTTTGAAGGAAGTCGAGGTAAATCTTAGAGATGGGCCTAGATGGATAAATTTGCATGCTGAAGATATTTTACGGTACAAGGCACATGGAATTAAAGTTAATCGTCAAGCTGTCGTTGAACTTTGGGAATCTATAATGAAAATGGATGGAGTTATTGGCGTGGGTCCAAGTCATTTTGCTCTTTCATCCGTTGCTTCGGAACCAACTTTACTAGAGGAGTTGTCCACCATAGTTGGTGTTGGCACAAAAGATAAACCTTGGATTGCAGGTCAAACCGGGATTGAGAGTGGGAGCCCTAGAATTATGAGTATACATATGCGTGGTAAAGTTTTACCATTTAAACCCGATGAATGGCCTGATGTTGTTGAACAGGCCTTTGGAATATGTAAAGACAGTAACTGGGTTCCATGCGCTACTCTAATAATGGGATTACCAGGAGAAACAGAAGACGATATTATAAAAACCGTTGAGCTTTTAGATAGGATTAAAGATTATAAGAGCTTAATAGTGCCGTTATTTTTCGTTCCTTTAGGAGTCTTAAAAAACGAGAGAGGGTTTGGCGTTCAAGATATGAATGAGTACCACTGGGAACTGATGTTAGCCTGCTGGGATCATGATATTCGCTGGCTAGTTGAACTTGCCCGAGAGTATTTGCATCGAATGAAATGGATTGCAAGGGCTTTTATAATGCGTTTTGTAAATTTTGTTGTTAAGAAAGCAAATAAAAGAGTTAGAAAAATTATTCATGAAAAAATGGAAGAAGCAGCTAAAAGTAAAAAATATTTAAAAATTGAGGAGGGTGTTCTTAGTGGTTAGAAAAGCATCAACCGCTAAAACTATTGAAATATTAAAATATACAATTGATAGAAAACCTTTAAGATTTATTTTAAAACAGTTTTCTGGTTTCTGTAAAAAAGATAATAAAAATCGACTTGAGGTTGCTTTAGAACTTTATGTTGGTGAGAGAACTAATGCTTGTTGGGTTTGTACACATATAGTTGCCCCCATCGTAAAGTGGGTGGTAAAAAAGGGTGGAGCTGCTTTCGGTGTGAGTGAAGAAGATCTTAAAGAGAAATTTAAGGATGTTTATTGGCGAAGAGGGCTTGTTAACGTTATTCGCGGTATAGCGAAGTTTGGAGTACATAAACCATTCGTACCTGGCGCACCGTTTCTAGTTGTTTGGAACTATACATATTTATGTAACCTTAGATGTAAGCATTGCTATGCTTCAGCTGGAAAGCCTCATCCAAACGAACTTACAACCGAAGAAGCTAAAGATGTTGTGAAAAAATTTGCAGACGCTGGTGTAAACATCATTGCTTTTTCCGGTGGAGAGCCTCTGATGAGAAGGGACTTTTACGATGTAGCTAAATTGGCTCATGAGTATGGAATATTTACCGCGGTTGCAACAAATGGAACGCTAATCACTAAAGACGTTGCAAGAAAACTTAAGGAAATAGGAATAGGATATGTTCAAATTAGTTTGGACGGCGCAAGCCCTGAAACTCACGACAATTTCCGTGGTATACCGGGAGTATTTGAGAAAACTATTAGAGGTATAAAAAACTGTGTTGAGGAAGGCGTCTTCGTCGAAGTCTCAACAACTGCGACAAAATTTAACTATAAGGAAATCCCAGAAATCATTGATCTTTGCGAGAAACTCGGTGTAGATTGGTGGATGATGTATAACTTTGTTCCAACCGGCAGAGGACGATTCATAATCGAAAATGATCTTACACCAGAAGAAAGAGAAAAGATTTTAAGATTTCTATGGGAAAGATTGAGAGAAGGAAGAAAAATGCAGGTGCTTAGCACCGCTCCACAGTTTGCAAGAGTTGCATTGCAAATGGAAAAAGAATACGGAGAAAGCGATGAAATCATTGTTCCAACACACTTCTACAATCCTCGCTTACATGGTCAACTTATAAATTTAAGTGAGTTCATTGGTGGCTGCGGTGCGGGACGGTTCTACTGTGCTTTAGATCCAGATGGAACAATTACGCCATGCGTGTTCTTCCCATTACCAGTTGGTAACATAAGAGAAGATGACTTTATGGATGTTTGGGATAATAATCCAGTGTTTTGGGATTTGAGAAACAGAGACAAATTAAAGGGACATTGCGGTGAATGTGAGTTCAAATATGTTTGTGGTGGCTGTAGGGCGAGAGCCTACGGATATTTTGGAGACTACCTTGCACCAGACCCTGGATGTATAAACAATAAAATTTTCTGGGAACAGCTCAAATATGAAAAATATAAATATGAGGTAACACCAATAGGTTTGAGTGCAAGGAGCGGTTTCGCTTATGGAAAGCGAAGTACTTAAAATCATTGTTAGAGGGTTAGCAAAACCCTTAATTTTATGGTTTTTATTAAGAAGAACTATGCATGGCTACGAAATACTGAACCAACTAGCTGAAATAACTGGGCAGAGATTTAGTCCTGGCACGGTTTACCCGATGCTTTACCAAATGGAAGAAATAGGTCTGATTACAGGTGAATGGGAACAACGAGGTAAGAGAAGGAGAAAACTTTACAAAATTACTGAAAAAGGTCTGCGTGCATTAAAACAGTTTGGAGATGTTTTCAGCAAATGTTTTGATCTACTTTTCAGGGACATAGCCAATTTATCTCAAAGTATTTACCAAAAAATAGTGGGAAAAGAGAGTACAGATGTCTCTGAATAGCTTACATGCATGTATCATGTCATTATCTTATCTTTTGTAGTCTATTACTATGGTTTTTATTTTTGAGAACTCTTTTATGGCGTGTATTCCTCCTTCACGTCCCTTTGTTCCGCTCCACTTATATCCTCCGAAAGCTATGTGCGGCTCAAACCATTCTGTGCTATCATTAACTATTACAGTTCCAGATTCAAGTTTTTTAGCAATATCAAATGCTTTTCTGAGGTTTTCCGTGAAGACTGCAGCCATTAATCCATATTTTGTTTTGTTTGCTTCTCTTAAAGCCTCTTTCTCATCTATAAACGATGCGATGCCTGTTACTGGACCAAAAGATTCTTCGTAGCTAACGAGCATTTCAGGTTTCATAGGGTAAATTACTGTTGGTTCAAGTATCATTCCGTGATTTACTCCACCCACAATCTCCGCTCCTTTCGACTTGGCATCTTCTATTGTTTTAAGATTTTTATCTAATGTTTCTTTATTTATGAGCGGCCCTATTTCCGTCTCATCGTCTAACGGATCTCCCCACTTGATTTCTCTAGCTAACTTTATGAACTTGTCCAAGAACTCTTCGTAAATTTCCTTTTCAACGTATATTCTTTGAGTGCTTAAAGCAACTTCACCATTCCAACAAAAAGCACCGTAAGCAAGTTTGTTAACGGCTTCCTCGAGATCTGCATCTGCAAAAACTATTGCAGGATCACAGCCGCCAAGTTCAAGTAAAATGTGTTTTGGAACCCTGCTGGATGTTATGCTTTTACCTACTGCCTCGTAAACTTTCATACCAGTTTCAATTGCTCCAGTAATGGAAACAACATCTATATCTGGATGTGTTGCAAGTTTTTCCCCTAAACCTATTCCGGTTACAACGTTTAGAACCCCTCCAGGAAATCTGGCGATTTTTAATGTTGTTTCTGGCATCGGTGTTCTTTCTGAAACTGGAAGAACTGCACTGGTGCTCGCAAAGCATTCAGCGAGGTGAATAGCGCTTAGAGGCGCATCACTTGCAGGTTTTAGTATAACTGCGTTTCCAGCTGCAATAGCTGCACTAACTATGTAGCAAGGCAAAAGGAACGGAAAGTTGCTAGGCGTTATTATAGCTACGACGCCCATGGGCTCCCAGATCTCTAACGCAAATTTCCTATAGGGGTCTACTATGCTTTCAACAAGGCTTCCCTTTAATTCGCTTAGAGAAGCCGCCATTATTTGAAAAGTTGCTGCACCATACATAGCTTCAATAAATGCTTGTTCAATTGGTTTTCCAGTTTCTAATGTTATTGTTTTAGCTATTTCATCTATTCTTTTCTCGATTTCCTTTGAGACAGCGTTAAGTAATTGTTGTCGTTCAACCAAAGGCATGTTTTTCGTGTTTTCTGCTGCTTTCTTTGCGGCTTCTACTGCGAGTTTTAGTTCTTTGGTTGTGGCTGATGGAACTGATCCAGCTATTTCACCGTTATAGGGGTTAACTATTTGAAGGGATTTCCCACTTTCACTATAAATGAATTTTCCTCCAATAAACATTTCTTTCTCAGGTTTTTCGCTACTTTCATAGTATTTTCTTTCAATTATTGGTAGTTCACCCATGTCTCTACACCTTATTCTGTTAGTAGCCCGTATTTTTTAGCAAACTCCATGTATCCTTTTCTTTTAAGCCTTCCAAGGCTTATTTTTAACTCCCAATACGTGTCAAAGCCTGGTCTAGGGTGATCGTGAATTTCTTTCCACTTCTTGTAGAAATCCTCTGCAATAGGCCTGTCATTTTGGTCTCTGGCTGTATTTTTGATAATCCATTCTAATGTTTTTTCATTGTAAAAGAGTATTGCGTCTGGTTTCTCTGCTGGTCCCTCTACCACCTTTGGTAACCCATCTTCGCCCTTAACGATATGCCATACAAGGTCTGGTCTATCTAATATGCGATATTCCCATGTTGCTCCAACTTTTAGGAGATCCATGAAATCTTTACCGAAGCTACTGAAGAATTCTTTAATTTCATCCCAGTTAACCATAACGATGCCTCCAAGACAAAATATAGATTATTTTCTCATAGTAGCTGCTAATATAGCGAATTGACGGGTCTAGGAGGTTTTAAAGATGGGTTTTATTAACCTCGGTTTCTGGAGTTCATATTTCTAAGTACTTTACCCTTTGAACATAAGTAATAAAGTATATAATGTTTAGTATCTGACATTTAATTTCACTATGTTTACCTTTTAAAGATTCAATTGTTAAGTTCATAAAGATTCTTTCAGGTTTCCGACTATCTTTTTGCGTTTCTTATTTTCATTTACTTTTCCTCGTATAGTTTAGCTTTTTCAAAAGTAAAAAACCTAAGACTTAAAAACGGTGAATAATGATTGTGTAGAAGTTAGAATATAATTCTTTGACAAATAAGTTTTGCTTAATGTCGTTTTAACAGACTTACTTATCAATTCCTATGTGTTGAAAACATGTTTTGTTGATTTTCAGTATTTTTCACATTTTAGATGTCTATTTTCAGTTTAGAATTTAAAAAAGTATTTTCCATGATATAAAAAACTAAATTTAAGTTCTGAAAAATAATATGTTACATGTTGTAATACTGCACATTAAGTATAAACATATGTAATGTCGTTTAGGAAAGTTGGTGTAGTTAAATGTCTCATATTAAAGAGATTGGCGATAAAATTGCAAGTTTACTGTCGATAAAAGCCGAGTTGGCAATAATAGATGCTGATGGCGGTTTGATTTACTCTTCACTTTCACCAGAAGCTGAAGAAATTGCCAGACGATTAGCTAAAGCTGCAATGACAATATGGGACGTTGGAGATTATCAAGTCAAAAAGCTAAGCAAAACAAATCTATTAATCTACAAAATGACAGATAGACTTGCAATTGCACTAAATAGCTATGAGAAAGAAGGAATCATTATATTGTCTGCAAAGCGACTAGAAGAAAAACTTAGAGAAGATTTCAAGACAATGGAAAAGATGATGAAAAAGATAAAAGTCCCAGCTCCACCCCCTTCACCTCCTCCACCACCGCCAACACCCGCACCAAAACCAGTAACAGAAACAAAACCAGTAGAAGTAGAAGCCGTTAAAGTAGCAAAACCAGTAGAGGAAAAGAAAGAGGTAGAGGAAGTTTCTGAGAAACGTTGGGAATGGCCTATAGATATTGGTGTTAACTTGGTTGAAGAAGCTAAGAAGGAGGGAATTGAGTTAAGGCTTATTGGCGGGGCTGCTATTAGAATACATTTATCGCCGGAAACCGCAGAACTTTATAAAAAACTTAGGGGAATTGAAGGTCCATATTTTGCGCATGCAGATTTCGCGCCCTCCTTTGCGGCCTTGTCCGAACAAGAGAAAGAGATTAAAAAATTCTTTGAATCGAAAGGATGGGAATTTGATTGGCGCATCCATCAACTTATTCGATGGTTTGGTGGTGTAGAGAATCGTCACGTATTTCGAGGAGAAACTATGGATATAGATGTTTTCTATGATGTAATTGACTTAAATCATAAAGTACCTTTCAAGGATAGAATTAATATACATCCTCTAACGCTTTCCCCGACTGACTTACTGTTAATAAAGCTTCAAAGAGTTAAATTTAGCGATGAAGATGTAAAAGATGTCATCGTTCTGCTTAAGGATCTTCATATAGGTGAAGATGATTCTCCTAGAACAATAAACGCGAAATACATTGCAAAGCTGCTTGCAGATGACTGGGGATTCTGGTACACAGCAACAACAAACCTTAAGAGAATAAAGGAAGACATTAAAAACTACGATCAGCTAAGCGAAGAAGATAAGCAAGTTGTTAATGCTAGAGTAGATTTACTATTAAAGTACATTGAGGAAGAACCTAAAACCAAAAAATGGAAAAAGAGAGCGAAGAAAGGAACAAAGAAAAAATGGTACAGGGAAGTAGAGCTATAACATTATACTCCTCCCATTTTTGTAAAAAGTATTAAGTCTTATACAAGTTGGAGTATAAAGATTATGGCGAGACAATTTTATTAAATTTTAAACAACAACACATCTTCAATTTTCATTCAGGAAATTTGTCTTTCATTTTTGGAATTCAACAACCAAGATATAAAGACTTAATAGTTGCAAAGGAAAATATTTTAGGGCAGTTTGCTGTAACTATTTTATGTTTGTGTGATTAGCGGTGAAATGGCGGGGTACCATAGATGTCGTTGGATTTAAGTGTAATAGTTCCAACATTAAACGAAGGAAAATATATAGGGTTTTGTTTAAAGGCTTTAGCTAATCAAACTTTGCCACGTGAAAAATATGAGATCATCCTAGTTGATTCTTATAGTAATGATAATACTGTGAAGATCTCTGAAAAATACGTGGATAAAATTGTTTTTGTACCCAGAAATGGTCCAGGCTATGCGAGGAATGTTGGCGCGAAAATTGCAAATGGAAGAATTCTGGTTTTTATTGATGCAGATACCGTAGCTTCAAAAGATCTTTTAGAAAAAATTTTACGTGCCTTTACTGATGACAAAATTGTTGGGGGTACTTGTTTTTATCACCCAGATTCAACAAGATTGTTTGACAGATTTATTTATATCACGGCAAATAATTTAACAAAGCTTTGTGACATGCTTTTCTTGAGAAACATTGCGGCAGTTCCCGGGTTTATATGTTTTATTAGGAAAGATGTTTTCGAGGATATCGGAGGGTTTGATGAAAGTCTCACCATTTTTGAGGACCATGACCTGGGTATACGAATGAAAAAGAAAGGAAAGATAATATATCTTGATGAAACGTATGTTATGACGTCAATAAGGCGGAACAAGGCCTTAGGGTACAGTAGGATAATACCGCTATACATATATGTTCATTTAGTCTCTCTTTTAGGAAAGCCTCCAAAAATATACTATCCAGCAATACGGACGGAAAAACCGTTACATGTGAACAACACATATCCATTTTTACCGACTAAAAGAATTATTTTAACAACTATGTTTTTTGCTGTCTGTTTAGCCTTACTACTCCTATTAAGTCCACAAAAACTTTTAGACTATGCTCTATACCTTTTCTATTTATTAAAAAGCCTAAAACATTCATTTCTTAAAAGTTATACATCAAAATCTGTTAACCTCTAAATTAAATTTAAAATCCTGAAATTAAGATTAAAATGCTTATAGGTAAATCATTTATCATGTCATTAATAGATAGTTAAGGGTTCTTTGAGGTTAAAAGAATGCTTGTAGGTGAAAAGGTTATTTTGAGAGGTCTAGAGCTGAGAGACGCAAAGGAACTTCACAAATATATTAATGACTGGGAAATTAGACGATATTTAAACATGTTTTACCCTATTTCGGAAGTTGAGGAAGAAGAATTTGTGCGGAGTAGTTGGGAGAAGAGGAAAAGTGGCACTGACTTTATTTTTGCAATCGATGACAAAGAAAGCGGACAGCTTATAGGCACTATTGGTTTACATAGAATTGATTGGAAAAATAGAAACGCTGAACTTGGAATCGCAATATGGAAAAAGGACTACTGGGGGAAAGGCTACGGAGCTGATGCTATAAAAACACTTTTAAAATACGCGTTCCATGAATTAAATCTTCATAAAGTATATTTAAGGGTACACGATTTCAATAAAAGAGCTATAAGGTGCTACGAGAAAGTGGGTTTCAAAAAAGAAGGGATTTTAAGGGAAGTTTTTTGGAGAAACGGAAAATGGCACGACACAATACTAATGGGCATACTTCAAAGCGAGTTTGAACAAGGATAACCGCAAAACCTGCGCTATATCCCTTGTAACGTGTTTGCAAATTAATCTTTCTGCTTTAGATGTAATGGCTTAGATACTAAGTATTTGTTTAGTATATCGAAGTTTATCGTTATGCCTAGTCCTGGTCCTTCTGGTACTTGAACCATGCGTATTCCGTTTTCAAGATAGCTTCTGATGGGTAACTATGCTTTCATTATAGCCCCAATATATTTCTGTTGGCGAATAAGCATCCCACAACTTTATTCCAGATAGTCCTGCAATTAAGTGGAGATTTGTTGCCCATCCAACTTCACTTTCCCATGAGGTCCCCATATGGCACGGTGTTCCGAGAACTTGACACATTTTTGTTATTTCTTTTATTTTCAGGAGCCCTCTAGCCTTCATTGTTTTTACACTGACCATGTCGCATGCTTCAAATTTAACAGCTGTTAAAACGTCATAGATGGAACGTATGCTTTCATCTAGCATTATAGGTATGTCTATCATTCTTCTTAGTTTTGCAGTTCCCTGTAGATCGTGCTCCGGTAAAGGTTGTTCTGTTAACAACTACTAAGTTCAAAAACTTTTCAACGTGGTCTTGAATGGACTCGTTTTCTATATGTTTTCAATAGTTCTCCTACTTCTCTTTTACATCAAGTATCTTCTCAACTACCTTACTAATCTTTCCATAATGATTTATAACATCCTCTAACACTTTAGAAACACCAAGAAGATTAAGTTTTTAGATTTTTCAACAAACTGTAGGAGATCTAAATCCAAAACATAGTTTTCTGGATCAAAGCATCGCTGAACTCCTAAAAGATTTTTCTCCTCTTCATGTATCTCTTTAAAATAAATATTTGGACAAGGAAGTAAGAATGCTTGAACTATTTCTTTAAAAACATCTTTATCCGTTACAATTCTTTGATTTGAATCAGTAGCAATGACGCAGGTTCTCACCGGCTTTTAGGAACTTCTTCATTTCATAGAAAATTGCCCAATAAGAATTCTCCCTGTAATCAATAGAGCCATCAATGTATAACCTCTCTCCTTTCAAAGCATATTTTCGAGCTAAAGTATCAAAGGACGTTTTTCGGGAAAATTATCTGTTATTTTCCATCCTAACCCGATATAGCTAAAGCTATTAAATTATTCTTTAACCCCGAGTAGTTTCTTGATTTTTTTGACTGTGTCCATAGCATCTGCGCCGTATGCGTCTGCACCTATTTTCTTAGCCCACTCTTCTGTTACGGGCGCTCCTCCAACAATTACTTTAACGGTATCTCTGAGCCCTGCTTCCTCTAGCTTCTTAATCACTTTTTCTTGGTTTAACATCGTCGTGGTCATAAGTGCCGATAAACCTACGACATCTGGTTTTAATTCCTTAACCTTTTCAACTAACTTGTCTGTTGGCACATCCACACCTATGTCTATTACTTCAAATCCATTTGCCATCAGAACTGCGCCGACTAGGCTTTTGCCAATGTCGTGGATGTCTCCTTCAACGGTTGCCAGCAATACTTTGCCGTAGCTTTTGATGGTTTCTTTTCTTTCTTTGATTTTCGGTTCAAGTATGCTTAGTGCAGCTTTTCCAGCTTCTCCAACCATGATAAGCTCTGGTAAAAAGATTTTTCCCTCGCTAAACATTTTACCTACTTCTTTAAGAGCTTGCGTTACACCCTTTTCCATTATTTCTAAGGGAGGAACACCAGCGTTTAAAGCTTCCTTTACAGCTTCAGTTGTTTTTTCAGGGTCATACTCAAGTATGGCATCTACCACCTTTTTTATTAATTCTTCTGGTGTTTTACTCAAAATGAACCCTTCTGCATTGCTTTAAAAGTTAAACTTTTAAAGCAATATATGAGTGTACTGTTTTACATTATTAAAATTTTAGATAATGTAGCTGGTAAAGGATATTATCAAAAATTATATTAAAACTATGGTTGGTTAGATAAATTACGTTATGTTGAAAATTGATAAAATAATTTTGTAACGTTCTTATAGGAAGAAAGGAGAAAGAATAATGAAATTTGATAAGACGCAGGAAATATTTACCATCTACAATGTTAAAGTTGGCGGACAGCCCGGAGAACTTCCAACAGTACTCATAGGCACCATATTTTATGAAGGACATAAAATTGTAAAAGACCCGATGAAAGGTGACTTTGACAGAGAAAAAGCTGAAACATTACTTAAAAAGCAGGAAGAGCTCTCTGAAATTACAGGGAATCCCTACATGACAGACATTGTTGGATTATCTGAAGAGGCAATTATCAAGTACATAGATTTTGTCGCCGATGTCACCGATGCACCCTTTCTCATCGACAGCGCAGCTATGCAGGTAAAAATTTCAGCTGTAAAGTACGTAGCAGAGGTTGGGCTACTGGAAAGAGCAGTTTATAACTCAATATCAGCCCACGTAAAAGAGGAGGAGTTAGCAGCTATAAAAGAAAATAAACTAGAGGCGGCAATAATATTGGCTCACAATCCTAGAAATGTGTGGCCTGAGGGGCGAATAAAACTTTTAAAAGGTGACGGTGAGGCAAGAGGCCTTTTAGATTTGGCAATGAAAGCAAATATTAAGAAACTGTTGATAGATGTAAGTGTTTTGGATGTACCAAGCATTGGACTTGCTGTGGAAGCCATTAAATTAGTTAAAAGTGAATTTGGTTACCCGTCTGGAGCTGCTCCGCTTAACGCTGTTCTAGAATGGAAAAAAGTGAAAAATTATGGCAAAATTGCGAAAAATGCTTGCGCCGCTGGATCGTTGATTACAGCACAAATGGAAGGTGCCGATTTTCTCTTTTATGGTCCTATCAAATACGCCGAAGTGGCATTTCCAGCATGTGCAATGACTGACGCTATAATAGCATATAGAGCCATAAGGTATGGAATTAGACCAAAAGTGAAAAAACATCCATTATACAGAATATTTTAACCATTACCTAGTTTTTCTATTTTATCATCATAGGACTCCAACTTTACGCACAATAATAAAAATTGAAAAACGTATTTGATTATGGTAGTTTTGTTGCACCATGTTTTTTCAGGATTTCTAAGGCGATATTGTCTAGTTCTTTTCCTACATCTGGTGGTAATGGCTCTGGTTCATGTTCTTTTAGTACTTCGTCTACTCTTTCTTTAGCTCTTTTTACTATGTCTTTTGCTCCCTTTTCAAGCCAATCTCTCTCGCTACGCGTGTCTATGACGTAAGACGGCATGTATTCCTCTATTCTAAACCACTTATTAGTGTGTTTCTGAGCTAGGAAATGTCCCTTTGGACCTACACGTTTTATAACGTCTAAGGCCAAAGTTTCTTCGTTTACTTGAATTCCCCTAAGGAAACGCAAGGCATATCCACATATTTCATTGTCTATTACAAGTTTCTCGAAGCTTTGACAATTCTCGAAACTTAACATTCCTGGTCCTGCAATGTTATTGATTCCTGCAAGTGATCCGAGTATAAGTCCTATCGAAGCTTCTAAACCTGCCTGTGCATCAATGGTTTTTGCATCACTAAGGCCAAGGTAGCCGTATGTTGGTAGATCGTAGTATTTACCCATTTGTGCGTAGGCGCAACATATCATTATAGCTTCTATTGCTGCTAGTCTTCCTGTTCCTGTTCTCATATCTAATACGCAGGGAGATCCACCGTATATTACGGGTGTGCCTGGTTTTATCATTTGGGTTAAAACTATTCCTGATAATACTTCGGCGTTGAGCTGTACGAGCGTTCCTGCAAGTGTTGCTGGGGCTGTTCCACCTACTTGTGGAGCTGTTATAACTTCCACTGGTATTCCGTAGTTCACACAGTCTATTAGGTTTTGTACAGTTATTTCACTCCATTCAAGCGGTGACGACACGCAGGCGTCAAAAATTGCTAACGGCCGTTTTCTTAGCTCTTTTTCTCCTCCAAGAACTGTTTCAAGCATCTTCTTCATGTCGTGGACTCCTTCTATGGTGAAGGCCCCGGTGATGATTGGTTTTGTGGAGTTTTTTAGCACTATGTATAGTCTGTATCTATCTGCAACTATTTCTGGTACGTCTGAAACAACCATTGCTGTGCTTTGTGCATGAATATTTTCCATCGCATCTACGAGTCTTACAAATTGTCTGAAGTCTTCTGAAAGAGGTCTTCTCATTTCTCCAGTTTCCCTATCAAGTACGTAAAGAGCTGCGGAACCTGGATTGTAGTGTACTTTGTTTTTGGTTAATAGCATGCTGAGTTTTCCGTCTCTACTGTACATTTTTACTACGGATGGGACTCTTTTCAAAGCTTCTTTTACTAGGTGTTCTGGTATGTAGACTATTTTCTTATCTTTGTCTACGTCAGCACCCATCTCGATAAAAATTTTAAATGCGTTTTCGCTGTTCACCATAATCCCTGTTTCCTCTAAAACTCTAAGAGAGGCTACATGTATTTCCTCTATTTTTTCTTTAGAAAGTATCTCTAGTAGAGGTCTATCACCTATAGGGGAAGTCAAGCAATTGCACAACCTTCATTCCTCGCAATACTGTATCTATAATACTTTACCTAAGTTATAATCTCATGTAAATAGTTTGTGGCTGTGTGTAGCGATTTCACGGCACTAATATTTTCAGCCAGAAACGGATCGTATTTACTCATTAAAACAATAAAACTCGCAAAATTACAGAGGTAAGTGATTTTCTTAAGGAAGAGACGGATAGTCAAAATAGAAATAAGGAATTAAGATATTGATATTAAAGCGGCTATTAACTAACTTTTTCTTCAATTTCTGTTATTTTTATGTTTCTTTTTTCAAGTTCTTCTATGATCTGTTTGTAGATTCTTTCGTTCATACCTAGTTTTTCCGGTGGAATAACCCCTTTGTCTTCTATTACACCTTTCACTATTAGCTGTGCGACTACAGAAGCCGTGTACCCTGTTGTTCTTGCCATAGCTGTTGTTTTACTGGCATCATCGTAGTAGTCTAAGAGGTAGTAAACGTACTTAACTTTTGATTCACTTTTTATTCCGGTTACTTCAACTTTCATCGCCATTAGGTCTTTTACTTTCGGTTTCCTTAATTTTCTATCTAATAGTTTAATTGTAACTTTCTTAGGTACTATTTTGACATTTTCAACGTCAATCGGTTCTTCATCAAAGAAGCCCAAGTCTCTTAGTAGTTTGATTTTCTCTACGTGCCCAGGGTATCGGAAAGTCTTTTCCCACATGCTTTTAACTCCCTTTATTGTTTCAAGTAATGTCCTGAGTCCGTCAGTGTAAAATGCTTCAAGTTTACCTAGTTTCGGGAATTCTATGATTTCTAAACCACTTAGTGCCTCTTTTTTAACTAGTTTGCCATCTTCAACGATCCTCGCTGGTCTCATGTACTCGTCTATGAGTCCTTCTACTGACCATGTTATTGTATATCCCAGCGGCGGAACTGGTGTTATTGGGAGGCCCCCACACACTATGTGAATACCTTCAACTTGGTCAAGTCTACTGGCGCCTCTTCCAGCAAGTAAATTGCTTAATCCAGGTGCTACCCCACAATCAGGAACAATAGTTATACCCGCTTTAATTGCTGCCTCGTTTAATGTAAGTGGATTCTCCGGCATATAGGATATATCTACCATGCTTACCTTTGCATCTACACATGCTTTTGCTGAAATATATCCGAGAGAGCCTGGCAGTGCCCCTACTACCAGATCATGCTTCTTGATTATGTTAACAAGTTCATCGTATTTTGAGGCGTCTGCCTGTGTCCATGAAACATTCTCTTTACCTATTTCTTCAGCTACTTTTCTAGCCACATCTGGATTTCTATCTGCAGCTACGATCTGGTTCGAAGGCAAGTATTTTGCTAAGTCTTTTACTATAGCCGAACCTACATTTCCGCAACCTAGCACTAGTATTTTCAAGCCAACCACTGAAGGAGGAATTAAATCACCCAGGCTATAAACTTTTTTATACGGTAGCAAAGATAGGAACAAAATAAAAGTGAAATTAAAACATAGTTTACATGTGATTACTATTTAAGCATCAAGTAACATTTTGTGTTACAAATGAAAAACATGCTACAAAAACTTAATATTTCAATCATCATTTGCAATCATTATAGATTGGTTAGGTAAAATCGGTGGAATAAAGTTTGCACGGCATTATTTATAGTTTGGTTTTATTGGTCCTAAGAAGTTTTCATGCAGGACGGTGCTCTCTCCTTGGTAAGGTTTCACACGGCTGATAAAAACGAGTTAAAGGACATTTTGATTTTCGCCAAGAGATATAGACCGGATATAACTTTGTCTTGGCTTTCAAAATGGATAGATAAAATTGTTGTCGCTAAGGAAAACGGAAAAACAGTGGGCGCCGCTCTTTGCAGTTTTGGGGATGAAACTTTTATCCATTTCGTAACTGCTAATACTTGGGAAAACTTAGTTGAACTGGTAAGATTTCTGTTAGATACTGCCTTCAAAACTGGTTCAACTAAGATCAGAACTTTTATACCTGCTAATCGGATTGATTTACAGATTTCTCTCACTAAACTTGGGTTCGAGTTTGAAGGTAGATTAAGAAAATCGATGCTTGATGCTGATGGCAGGCTTATCGATGTTATTTCCATGTGTAAGTGGTCTCCAACTATACCTGAAATACCTATTCATACAACTGAGCCACTGGAGTTTTATATAAGACCTTATAAAAGTGAAGATTACGTTAAAATTTTAAAATTATCAAGAGACGCTTTCCCTGGTGAAGATCCGTTTGAAGATGCTGAGCTTATTGAAGAGATTTCGAAGAAAGACCCTGAGCTGAATCTAATAGCGTTAGATAGCAATAGTAATATTGTTGGTGGAATTTTTGCATGGGAGTGGAGTCCTAGAAATGCTTGGATATATCTTTTAGCGGTACTTCACTCTGCTCAAGGCCACCACATAGGTACATCCCTCCTGAAAAAGTTGGAGGAAAACGCTAAACGCAAAGGTGTTGTTTGTCTTCAAGTTGATACCGATGCTGACAATTTTCCTGCCATTCTGTTTTACCTTAAGAATGGGTTTGAATTTGAATTTAGGGAAGTAGCTGTACCTAAGCGAAAGGGAAGAAATATAGATGATGTGATCTTTTCTAAGTCGATTTGAACTCTATTACACTTTTTCTCTCAATTTTTGTAGGGTAATATAAATGTGTAAAATTATTTAACCAAAAACTTTAAAATTAATGACTGTTTTTCTACGAAGTAAAACTTCAGGAGGTGTAGAAAATGGGAGGTGAATCTGTTTACAAGGAGAGTGAGTGTGAAACGAGAGGTGGAGGTGAAATCTTTCTCGTATGATGTAGGAGAATATTCTGAAAAGGATTCGAGATTTTTAAAGAATATACTTGTAAATGAGATTTTTAGTTTTCTAGTAGAGAAGATACGGAGATTAGAAGTATCGATTTATACTTTTGCCATGGCCAAGTTGAATGAAAGACAGAAACTACTTTTGAAAGAGTTGGCGCAAATTTTAGATCGTAACAGCGAGTTAACAATGACCTCGGCAGGTCGAATTCTTTCTTTAAAACTAAAGTTGCCAGAGTCCACTGTAAAATGGAATCTACGAGAACTTAGAAACATGGGATTGATTATAGCGGGAGACGTAAATAGTAAGGGTACCTTGGTGCGTTTAACAGAAGTTGGACAAATTATTGCGAGAAAATTGCTAAATAAATGGTGATGGAGGTAAAGATTACAGTTGTAGTCAGGCAATAAACTTGATTGAAGGAGATGACGGACATGGCAGCTGAAACAGAAACAGAGGGATACATATTGATAGTAACTACAATTGGAACGGAACATAAAGCTGCAGAGAGATTAAAGAGAATACCGGGGTGTCGATGAAGTGAGAATTATCTACGGATCCTGGGATCTCATAGTGAAAGTTAAGGTAAGCGATTTTAGAGAGATTAGCAATCTAATAAGCAAAATAAGAAGCATACCAGAAATCGAATATACAGAAACCCTAGTATGTACCTAACAATTCTTCACTAAATTTTCTTTATTCACAATTTTTGCGACATTGTCGTATCATTGATTTCCCGTAAAAACGTCCTTTAATTAAGGTTTTACTGTTTTAAGTCGTTAATTTGTATTAATTGTCTAGAATTGATAGCATGATTCCCGAAGAAATTGGTTACTACTATAAGTTTTTATTGATGTTTTTACCTATACATTTACGCTACTACAAATATATGACTTAGTTTAGGTTAAATTCAATTATGTTTAGTTCTGCCAGTTTGCAGGTGATGAACTTGATGGGACAAGACGATAGAAGTTGGCTACTAGGTTTTTCCAAGGAGAAATTAGTAGATTTACTTTTTTTGCAGATTAGAAATATTTGGAGAGTTGACGGCCTATATTTTTTGGGTATAGAAGAGAAATTTGGCACCGAATCAGCTACCACCATTGATAGAAACTGTTGGAGTATTTTAGCGAAATTAGAAGCTAGAGCGTTAAAAGAACTTCTAGAACTGAAAAGCAATGACATAGAAGCGTTTGTAACAGCGTTAAGGGCTACAAGTTGGGCGCTATATCAGGAGGGAAAGGAATGGGAGGTTGAAGCTGACAGAGCAATATTAAGAATTACCAGTTGCCGTACTCAAAAGGCGAGAATAAGAAAAGGTCTTGGAGAGTTCCCCTGCAAACAGGTTAGGTGGACGTATTTGAAAGAATTTGCAAAGGAGTTCAATCCAGAAATAGAGGTAAATTGCATCGTGTGTCCTCCAGATAAACACGACGAAAACCTATGGTGTGAGTGGGAATTCGTATTGAAATCAAAATAAGACTAATTAAATACCACAAGCAATGCTTCGCTAAATGTTCAAAATAATAAGTGTCCATTTTGATGCCGTAGTATGAATTGAAATATTTATCGAAGTGAAGTTTAAGCAACAACAAATCTTTAAATGTAACATACAACATATCTAAATTCGTTAAAACTACTATCTTGATTTATATATGAAACGGGAGTACATGGCGTTCTAATCTCCTATCAAGACGACAGTTTGACTATCTTGATTGAGTAGTTGTTGCGATAAGTAAGTGTTAGGTGTATGGAGATGAAGGGGTGGACTGGTAGAATACTCAGAGTAAATCTTTCCGAAAATAAAGTCACAGCACAAGAATACGATGAAAAACTTGCTTTAGACTTTGTTGGCGGAAGAGGTTTTGCCATAAAAATTCTATGGAACGAATTGGAACCAGGTGTTGATCCACTATCTCCTAAAAACAAGCTTGTGGTAGCAGCAGGTCCACTAACCGGCTTACCCCTCCCCAGTAGCGGAAAACTTGTAGTTGCTGCAAAAAGCCCGTTAACTGGAGGCTACGGTGATGGAAATCTCGGTTCTAGAGCTGCCAACCATTTAAGAAAAGCTGGCTATGACGCCATTGTGGTTGATGGAGCTGCTGAAAAACCTGTCTACCTTTACGTGGAAGATGATAAAACCGAGATTCTGCCTGCAGATGATTTATGGGGCCTCGGAACATTTGATGTACAAAAGAAGCTAGAGGAAAAACACGGCAAAAATGTAGGTATCTTATGTATAGGGCAAGCCGGGGAAAATTTAGTTCGATACGCTGTTGTTAGATCCATGGAAGGCAGAGCTGGAGGTAGACCAGGTATTGGCGCTGTAATGGGTTCTAAAAAGCTTAAAGCTATCGTAGTTAAAGGTACTAAGGAAATACCTTTAGCAGATCCTGATAAGCTTAGAGAACTTGGACGTGAAGCTTACGATGATATTAAGAAGAAGCCTAACTACGATTTCTGGATAAGGCAAGGAACTATGGCTGTTCATGTTTGGTGTCAAGAAAACAGTGTATTACCAACGTACAACTTTAGAGAAGGCGTTTTCGAATATGCGGACCAGATAAATGGAGATGTTATGGAAAAACTAAAGGTTGCAAGATATGGGTGTCCTAACTGTAACATGCAGTGTGGAAATATGAACCCGGACACCGAAGGTAGACAGGCTGAAATGGACTACGAAAACGTTGGACTTCTAGGATCAAACATTGGGATGAAAGATTTAAAGCAAATAGCAACTTTGATTTGGATGGCTGACGACTACGGAATAGACACGATATCGCTGGGAAGCGTAATAGGATTCACTATGGAAGCTTCAGAAAAGGGACTGATAGATGAGAAAGTTGAGTGGGGAGATTTTGAAAAAACAAAGGAATTAATTAATAAAATTGCTTTTAGAGAGGGAATTGGAGACTTGCTGGCTGAGGGAGTTAAAAGGATTTCAGAGAAGATTGGTGGAGACTCTAAGAACTGGGCTATGCATGTGAAAGGTCTTGAAATCTCCGCCTATGATTGCCATTACTGTCCAGGTATGGCTTTGTCCTTTGGCACCTCTCCTATAGGTGCACATCACAAGGATGCATGGGTTATTTCATGGGAGATAAAGGTTGGAAGAGAAGCATACAGTAAGGAGAAGGTCGATAAGGTGATTGAGTTCCAGAGAATTAGAGGAGGAATGTTTGAAAGCTTAGTTACATGTAGGCTTCCATGGATAGAACTTGGCTTCGAATTAGAATGGTATTCAAGGTTCCTTAAAGCAGCTACAGGAATAACCCTTACATTAAACGACTTGTACACTGTTGGCGATAGAATATACGCACTTATCAGAGCCTTCTGGATTAGAGAGTATGGTGGAAAATGGGATAGAACCATGGACACTCCACCAGCAAGATGGTTCAAGGAGCCTTTAACCAAAGGACCTCTAAAGGGTAAACATTTAGATTTCGACAAGTATCAGCAACTCTTATCTTGGTACTATGAAGCTAGGGGATGGGATGAAAGAGGAATACCACGCAAGGAAACTCTTGAAAAACTAGGCTTAGATTACGTGGTTACTGAATTGGAAAAATATGTTCAATTGAAATAGAATAAATTAAGGAAAGAATAAATAAATTAAATACTATTTCCTATTTTTTAATGGTATCTCCTGTACTTATTTCAACTAAATTCATCTTACTGCTTCTAAAATGCTTTTACCCGTAACTAGTAGGCGATTGAAGCTGGTATGAGTAATCTATATATTTTAGCTATTATCGTTTAAGTGCTGTATACACTAATCGCCACTTCGAGCAAATGTGAAACGTATTATTATCAGCATTAATCGTAGGTGGATATTCATGGTAAAAATTAAATTAATAGGGTGGATCGCAGATTTAGCTAAATTTAAGGAAAAAGAGGTAAAAATTAATTCATTTACCAGAGTGAAGGATCCTTTAAACATTGAGAAAATAGATGAAATAGACGAGGAAAGAATAATAGTGTTAATAAATGGTAAATCTGCAACGCTGGAGACTGAGGTAAAGGATAGCGACCAAATAGTAGTTATGCCAGTTATAGGCGGGGGGTAAACAGCTTTATTTTAACGTAGGTCGTGTTTTTCTATTTAAAGGATATCTGCCAACATTAGATGTAATATTTTTGGAATAAAGTACAGTAGGGTTTTGGATTTATATTTTTTGAAGTTTTTTGTTTCGTTAATTCTAATATAAAGAGGTGGGTGAATTCGTATCCATTTAATTATTCTTTTAAGTCTTGATTTTGGTCTTTTAATACTCATATCTCCCAATATTTCTGGTTTTCTTTCTTCTCCCCTATTTATTATGTCTAAAATCTCTCCTGAAGCCTTTTTGACTTCTACACCTATTTCTATCAGCGCATCCACTAGTTCATTAGCTTCTACTTCATTCCTCACGGATGTTATATCTGCTCTAAGTTCAATAGATTTAACAACAATCCACAAAAATAAGATCCACAAAAATAGTGTTACATCCATAACTTTGGTATTTGGGAAAATAAGCACAAGTAACATCAATAATATGTTGAAGGTTAGGGATAAGAGAAATAGTTTTAAAATATCTTTATTGATGATGTGGGCTTTTTCGTGTCTTAATATGGCGTTTTGCACATTTATTGAATGTTTAAAGAAGTTTGGGCTCACTATTATCTTAGATTTTTGGGGTGTTAAGCCGGTTGCCATTGCATTTGTTAATGACATATAAGGAGCAACTTCAATTGGGAATGAAACATCATATTTAAAACTTGTCGGAATTCGTTTTTTCGAGAGAAAAACTTCCAGCGGCACGGTTCTTAACATCGAAGAGACTATTTTTTCTGAATGAAAATAAATTAAAAATTCGAATATTGAGACGATTGCCATAATTGATATCACTATAATTTCTAGGGGAAAACCGGAAAACAATAAAAGGAAATAAATAGGTAAAATCAAGAGAAAATAGCCTACTGGCATTTTTATGAAAAGAAAATAAAATAACGCTCTTTTCGATGCGCTATATTCTTCATATTCTGTAATGACTGGATATTGTTGCTTTTCTTTACCTTTATAGTTTCTGATAGCCTCTTTCAGATCCTTTACAAATCCATCTGGATCAACAGGCGTAAGGTAAATATCTATATGTTCTGTTTCTATTAATACATATTTTTCTGTCTTACCTCCTGTGATATCGATAAAAATTGAACCCGCCATAATTTTTCCGACTGACGGCCCTTCTCTGTTAATACATACATTTTTTATTAGATCAAATTTTACTTTAGAAATCACTTTTCTGCCTTTTCTTGCTTCTATCCTGTCATCAAAGATTATACATTCCGTTGGGACAAGAAACCTCCAGCCCTTATAGAATAAAATGGACACTACAAAAGCTAAAGAAACTAGAGAAACGATGAAAAGTGGATCGTAGATATATCCATGTATTATAGCGTCCCTTACAATGAAAAACGAAATAGGAATAGGAACAATAGCACCTATGAAAATTACAAGTCTACTTAACTTTTTCTGAAAAGTTACAATACACTTATAGCTTTTCATGCACTCACCTAAAAGTACCTCTAAGATTTTACTGTCTTTCCGATTCTAAATGTTTTTCTATAAAAACGTGAGAAAGAAGCATAGGAACAATAGACGTTTATTGTGCCTCTCATTTTAAGTAACTGTTTTATCTGCGTGTACCGTTAGTATTTCGCCGAAGTAGAGCGTATGATAGTCTCCCGCCGAATAGAATGACGAAACGACTTCTTTCGGTACTTTAGAGGAATCTAGATCCGTTTTGTATATTACTTTGCATTCATAGTTAATTGGACACTGTTCAATTATCGGGGACTTTACATATTTGCTGGGGACTGCTTTGAGGTTTTTCTCCTTAAATTTATCGTGATCTCTACCGGAAACGGTGCCGCAATATTCTACTATGTCGCTCATGTCCTCGGTAGGAACGTTAACTGTAAAGTCTCCTGTTTCCTCAATCAATTTGTACGTATATCTTGAAGGTCTTACTGCCACAACAAACACTAGCTTATACCAGATAACCCCCATTTAACGTATTCCGCAATTAACCTTGCCTTCAAGGAAATTTAAGCTAGATGTCACACTGAGAGATTTACAGTAGATCTTTGCATTCCATAGTAATGATTGTTATAATTAATGGGGGTCATAACAAATCCTACTACGACTTCCCGGCGACTCTAGGAGATACTGGTCAACTTTTTTTACCGTTTACTTAATATTTAACAGTTTTTCCCAAGAAATACTTAAAAGGGTGAAATGTAAATGTTAAAACTAACCGTTTACAAATTCCCTTTGAAACGGTTTCAAGAGATTACATTTCTTTCGTAAAAGGTGATTATTCTTGAAGATGGTGTTACTTCACAGTGATTGGATAGAGTTTAAGCCTCGAGAAAAAGCTGTTAAAACTGCGGAAGAAGCATCGAAGAAAGAGGTAAGAGTGGAAGAAGCCCTTGTTACAATGGTTACCGTCGAAAAGGAAGATAATATTGAGGTTGTAGAGAAAGCAGCAAGAGACATATTGGACGTTTTTAGACGTGTTAAAGCGGAGAGGATCGTTTTATATCCTTGGGCGCATTTAAGTAGTAACTTAGCTTCGCCGATTAATGCTCTTGAAATTCTGAAAAAATTAGAATTAAAACTTACAGAGGAAGGTATAGAGGTAGTAAGAGCCCCCTTTGGATGGTATAAAGCATTCAAGATTTCTGTAAAAGGTCATCCATTATCAGAGCTTTCTAGGGAAATCAAACCAGGAGAGGAAAAGAAGAAAGAAGAAAGAAAAGGTGTGGAGAAAAAGTACGTTATTTTAACTCCTGACGGTATGGAAATCAATGTAGAGTCTGCTGATCTTAATGAATTTAATAGAGATTTCCAAATTATGGTGAGAAAAGAAGCATTAGGAGAAGCACTTCCAGGTGGGGAATCTAAAGTTATAAGGTATTTGAGGAGATTTGGCTTTGAGTGGGAACCATATTCCGATTATGGCCATATGAGAATGGAGCCTTACGGGGCTCTAATTTTTGATCTTGTAGCTGACTATTCCAGAACTGTTACTAGAAAGCTAGGAATACCTATTTTTGAAGTTAAAGGTACCGCATTTTTCAATCTTCATGAGAAACCGGTTAAAGAGCATGCTGAACTTTATGGTGATAGACTTTACATGATGGAAACTGATAGAGGAGAATTTGTACTACGTTACGCTGCGTGTCATCAGCAATTTTCAATGTTAAAAGATTGGACAATTTCATATAAGGATTTGCCTTTTGGAGCGTTTGAAATTGCAGATTCCTATAGATATGAGCAAAGCGGAGAAGTAGAGTTAAGTTTCAGACTTAGAAGATTCTACATGCCCGACCTCCACGTATTTACCAAAGATGAAGAAGAAGCAAAAGAATGGCTTCTTAAAGTTCACAGACTAATAATGGATGAAATAAAACTGTTGGGAAGGAACTACGAGCTTCTCATAAATGTTGTAAATCCCGAGCAGTACGAAAGATATAAGGACTTCATTGTTAAAATCGCTCAAGAAGTAGGGAAGCCTGTTCTTGTAGCGATATATCCGGCCACTGGTGCAAACTATTATTGGACCATAAATATTGAATACCATATTGTAGATGTGTTAAATAGGCCTAGAGAGATAGGCACTGTTCAAATAGATATTGGAAATGCTAAAAGATTCGGTATAAAATATGTAGACGCCGACCAAACTGAAAAGTATCCTGTAATTTTACATACAGCCATTATAGGAACCATAGAAAGATATATTTTCACTTTGTTTGACACTGCGCTCCAAAAGGAACATCCCATGCTTCCAGTTTGGATTTCACCAGTGCAGGTTAGGATAATGCCTATTACCAATGAGCTTTTGGACTATGCGGAAGAAGTTGCTCAAAAAATTGAAAATGAAGGTTTCCGCGTAGATATTGATGATACAAGTCGTCCCTTGGGACGAAAAATCGTTGATGCAGAGCGTGAATGGATACCGTACATCGTTGTAGTTGGGCAAAAGGAAAAAGAAGCAAAGAAGATATCCGTGAGAGTAAGAGAAGGTGGAGAAACTGTGCAAATGAGTGTCGATGAACTCATAAATCGTCTTCGCGAAGAAACAAAAGGATATCCAAGAAAACCAATATACTTCTCGAGGTATCTTTCAAAACGTCCAAGATTTATGCATCTAGATTAAACTTACGCATCTAAATTTTGACATCCTCAAGACACGGCCGTTGAATATGTAAGTGGTTTGTTATTTAAAGTAGGTAACGTTTCTCATTCCATTTATATGTTCCAGGCTATGGTTTGCTTATATTCATGAAAATGAGTGCAGAAATGATGAGAATTATTGTGGAGTATATTATAGGGGTTACCGTTGTTAAAACGTATGCAGTTAGATTTACAGTTTCGCTTAAGAGTTTAATTGATAATGATGCCCCGTATAATGGGTAAAGGCCTCGTAAACCTTCAGGTATTTTTTGAATTGTAAAGCTTTGCACTACCATGAGAATGATGAAAGTTCCAATAGACGCTGCCCCAGATGAGATTTGAGATTTTGAAAATGTGCTTACTAGAATGGATATTGAACATATGAAAATCAAGGAGGAAAGCATGGGCACTACTGCAAGTAGAAATCTGTTTAGAGGAAATTCGCCTAATATTTTTGAGTATATCCATGTTATAAGGGCTGCTAAAAATATTGATGTAATAATGATTAGTGTTCTTGAAATAAATTTGGAGATGATTATGAATTCCTTTTTTATTGGTCTTACTAAAAGAATTTCTAGGGTATTGCTTTCTATTTCCTTGGCTATGGCACTAGAAGCCATTAAGGCTGTTAATAGTCCGCCTATTTGAATTATATTTTCAAAAAACTCTTTTAGAGCGTCAATTACGGTTGGTTTTGGAAGAACTTCCTTTAATTCTTCTGGCAAGAGTTCTGGCATTAAATAAATTAAAATAACGCTAAGCATTCCGAAAATGACCATAATTGTTAGGAAAGACATGTATGCTTTAACGTTTTCTTTTAATTCCTTCCATATTAACGCTGTTAATATCATTTTATTTTCCTCCAAGCATTTTAATGAACAAGTCTTCTAGGTTTGGCTCTAAAATTCTCAGAGAAACAACAGGTAAACTATGTTTAGCTAAGACCTTAATTAACTCGACCTTAGCAACATTCATATTTAAAACTTCAACGACGATTCTGTTATTTTCGACTTTAACATTTTTAACCCAATCTTTAGTTTCTAAATCGTCGATGAACTTTGACGGATCTTTTTCAACTTTAACTTCCATTTTTAAAGACATAAATTGCTGTTTTAAATCATCTATCGACCTGGAAAAAAGGAGTTTTCCACGGTTAATTACTCCAATATGGGTACAGATTTGGGAGATTTCAGGTAAAATGTGCGAAGATAAAAAGATTGTTTTCCCAGCAGATCTAAGTTTTAATAATAAGTTCAGAATATCTTTTCTTCCAAGAGGATCTAGACCTGAAGTAGGTTCGTCTAAGATAAGGATCTCGGGGTCGTTTATCAGAGAAATAGCAATGCCTACTCTACGTTGCTGTCCCTTACTCAGTTTACCGCACTTCCTCTTACGGAAACCACGCATGTTAACGGTTTCAAGCAGTTCTCTTATCTTTTGCTTTAATTCGTTTTCTTCGATTTTGTAAAGTTTTCCTATGAACCTTATATGTTCCTCAACTGTGAAAAACTTGTATAACTGTAGGTTCTCTGGAAGATATCCTATTATTTCTTTTATTTTTAGTTCTTCTTCAATTGGAATTCCATTTATCCATGCTTTTCCACTTGTCGGTTTCAGTAAACAGCAGAGCATTTTTATGGTGGTTGTTTTCCCAGCGCCATTAGGTCCTACAAACCCGTAAATAGACGCTTTTGGAACTTCAAAAGATATATTATCAACTGCAACGACGTTTCCATAATGTTTAACTAGGTTTTCAACTACTATTGCGTGTTTCAACTCTTCCTACCCCATAAAAAGTATATGAGCGGCCCAATAAATCCCAGAAATATGATGACCAGCGCCCACACTAGTTTATCCTGCTGTTCTTCATTCCTCCACAGATCTAGTAGAGCATACACTTGAAAACCTAGTTGAACAATTACTAGAGGCAGCAACATAAGCAATATTTCTTTAAAAGCCATTTATCTCACCAACAACAAGTAACAAGCCCGTAAATTAAAGGATTTTTATATAGAAATTTATACAGTGGAGAAAATTCTTGTATAAAACTTTAGACAACTGTCTTTTTGGCCCTAAGAAGAAGAACTGAAAGTAGGATAGAAACCATGAAGAAAAAGGCTGACAAAATTAGGTTTAAGTTGAAATCATTTAGTTTGAGTGGTCTTAGAAAGAGGAATATTGATAGGCATCCAGATAATATTATTGTTGAGATTTCTTTCGATCTTCGCGGTCTCATAAATATCCAGTAGAGATTGAAGAAAATTGGAAGACAATAAATAGACTTCAAAGAAACAGCGAGACTAACATATAGAACTATACTAACTATTAAGGACAAGATGCCTAATAAACAAAAAATTAAGTTTTCAGAAGCGTATTCAGCATAAAATCCAATGAACAATACGCCAAATAAAAAGGTTAAAAGTGCCCATGTTGCTTTTATTTCATCAACAATAGTCATCCTTGCTAGTCCTTCGAACAATTTTATAGATATGCTCTCCTCTGGTTTACCTATTTCCTCCATCAATAACACCGCTTTTTTCCCTATTCTTGAAAGATAGTAACTTCCGTTGCCACGCTTTATTAAATCGGCATCCATTAAAGTTTTGATATGATATGCAAACCATCCCGAATCGCTTTCTGGAGATAAATTTAACTTATGCATAATTTCAGAGTAGCGAAGCCTACCGTAAGTTGATAGTAAAAGAAGAATTTCCCTTCTCAGTTTGTTGTTGAGGGCTTTTAGAATGCGATTAATTTTATGATTTTCCACTTTCATCTGGTTAACACCGGTTTAGTGTCAATCAAGGAAAATATGTTAATAACAAATAGACATGTAGAATTAGGTTGGAGGTTTTTTGTATATTTCGTCTGTTTTGGTTATTGCATGTTTTACGAAAATTGGTCCTAGTATTTCGACTATTAAAGTTGTTGCAACAATGGTGTTAAGGACTAATGTGCCAAGATGATATCCGACTTCACTTAAAGCCGCTAAATTATAGTAAAATGATGTTGCCAGACCTATTGCTAGTCCTCCTTGTGTTAGTAAACAGAATCCTAAGTACTTTTTTATTTTTGCCGATGATTTAGATATATGACCTCCCACTGCCACTCCAGAAAATTTTCCAGCAAATCTCAATATTAAATATGTTAAACCTATTAAACCTATGTGTGCCATGTAGTCAAGCCTTAATTTACCTCCTATTAGAACAAAAAAGAGCACAATAAGAGGGTAGGTTGCCTCTCTAATCAAAAAGAAAGTTTTTTCGTTAAAGTTCGAGAAATTTGTGAATATAATTCCGGCAATTACGTTTGTCAATATTAGAGAGAAACCTGCAGATTCAGCTACTCCACTTACCGCTATAACACATATGAAAATAAACCAGAGCAATCTTGTTATCTCTTTGGTTTTATTAGATAAGATTATCATTATGTATCCTGTAATTAAGCCTAAGACGATGGAACCAATAATGTGTAGTAGAGAATCCAAAAGAATATCGATTAAAAATGTTTTACCATTAATGATTACACTTTCTGCATATGAAAAGGCAAATGCATATGCAATTATGGCTACAATGTCATCTAGGGCAAGAACTGAAAAGATAGTTGTAGTGAGATCCCCTTTTGCTCCATAGTCCCACAATACTTTTGCTGTGGCCGCTGGAGCAGTAGAGATAGCTAAAGCGCCAAAAACTAAAGCTATATGAAGTTCACGTGTTAAAGCGAAAACACCGAGAGTGACCAAAGCAAAAGCCCCAAAGGATTCAAATATCAGAATAAAAAATATCGATTTTTTTAACTTGCTTATTAAGTCAAATTTCAATTCTGTTCCTATACCTAGCCCAATGAATGCTAGTGCCAAGTCTATTAGAGGCTTCATGTTTTCGATAAAACTGTAACTTAAAAATCCTAAAACACTTTCTCCAAGGAAAACTCCCATTAAAATCATTCCCACAACTTCAGGTACATTTATTTTTTTAAATAAAAGCCCTGCTATAAACCCTAGAATAATAGATATTCCTACAACCATTAGAATATTCATTTCTATCTGGACAAATAAGGATGAAACCACCGCTATATCTCCTTGCCGTTTTTCGCTCACCATTAGTTGGTGTTCATCTGATTTATAATATACCATTAATAAATATTATCATTATACGATAATTTATATTGAAACATTTTTATATATCCGCTTAGTGATACGAACAAACCATCACTATTACAAAATCTAAAATCTTTCAGAAACATGTATCAAATACTAATTTAAAAGTTGTTAAACCGAAGTTTTACTTAACTTCGCTGAATACAAATAACGTGATTTGTGTTGCAGATGTGCAACGCTTAGTATCAACTGTTTTTGAACAACTTCAACCCCAATAAGCTAGAAAGTGTTTTTAATATCTTTGATAACGATTTTCTAACGATCACCGTGTTAAATGGTTAGATATACCAGCTCTAAATGTGGACAAATTACAAATTTACGGTATAGTATGAAGAAAATAAAAGTTAGAATGAAACATTTAAGGAAAACATAGAAGAATTAACTTCTAGAGAAACAATTAGATGACACAGTCAATAAAAACATATCTTACTTCCCCTTTTGTGAGGTGAAGATAATTTACACCTTATAATAAGCCTCTTGGGACAAGCAGCATGAAACTCCTTTAATTTTAAGAAAATTATTTCATATGATCCATTTTCGGTCTTCTTAAAATTTGCAAATACAAAGTGGAAAACGAAATGTCAATTGTTAAAATGGTACATTTTTATAATTTAATGGAAATTTTAACTTGAATTGTCAAAATACGAAAATAAAGGTGTTTATTATGGAGAAGTTTCCTTGGTGGAATGAAAAGCAGAAAAAGCTTGCGGATGAAGTGGAGGATTTTGCTGATGAATGCATGCCGAAAGTAGTAGCAATGGTCAGGCAGAAGAGATTCCCATGGGACGTCATGAGGGAAGTGGCGAAACGTGGATGGTTTGGTATATTAATTCCTGAAAAGTATGGAGGGTTGGGTAAGGAGTACGGTGTTACTGCATGTTGCATTCTTGCTGAGGAATTATCTCGTTTAGGGCCAATAGGTTTAACATTTAGTGACACTATGTTTGGAGGTACTCATCAACTTGTTCATTTTGGAACTGAAGAACAGAAAGAAAAGTGGTTACCAAGGATTGCAAGAGGAGAAATTTTGACAGGTGTCTGCGTCACAGAGCCCTATGTTGGTTCTGATGCTGCAAATATAGAGACTGTGGCGAGGAAAGAGGGGGACGAGTGGGTTATTAATGGGAAAAAGAGATTTATAACAAATGCTGGGATTTCCGAATTTTACTTAGTATATGCTAAAACAAGCGACGACCCGCAGGACAGGAGAAAATATCAGCACTTGTCGGCATTTATTGTGGAAAAAGATAGACCAGGGCTATCTGTTGAGAGGATAACTGATCTATCGGGTTGGGAAGGTGTGTTTAACGGCTACTTAGACTTCAACGAGGTTAGAGTTCCAGAAGAGAATCTTCTTGGAAAAGTGGGTTATGGCTGGCTTATAATGATGAGTGGTTTCAATCTGGAACGTACCGTGGTTGCAGCCGGGTGTTTAGGTCAGATGAAAGAGGCTTTGCGTTACGCTGTTTTCCACACTAATAGAAGGGTTCAATTTGGTGTGAGAACTGCTGATATACCTGTAAACCAGTTTAAGATAGCGGATATTATTTGGAGGTATAGATTATCGAGGCTCATTGTGTACTATGCAGCGTATCTTCTAGATCAGGGATACCAGCCTCTTCTTGACGCTACAACAGCGAAACTTTTTGCCACTGAATCTCTTATGAAAATATCGATGGACGCAATACAGTGTATGGGTGGTGATGGTTGGACAAAGTTTTACCCGGTCGAAGAGATATTTAGAAGCGCTAAGGTTATGGAAATAGTGGCTGGAACAAACGAAATTATGAGACTCATCTTATACAGGCAAGGAACTAAAATGTTGTCGCGAAACCTTCGTCCACCGCTTCGCCGCATGAATAAGGAACTAAAACTTCCGGTGCCGTATTTTAAAACTCAGCCGTTCGTAGTTAAAGAAGATATAACTCAAGAAGATATTCTAAAAGTTTTGGCTGATAACTATGTTGTGAATCCAGGGCTCTACATGACAAAAGAAGACATCAAAATGATAATGTCCATCGGTGATGAAAAACTTGATAAACTTCTCTTAGAACTTGAGGAAAAAGAGTTAGTAAAGCTGTTTAAGGGGAGAAAGGGAGAAATCTTAATGGTAAGGCCGACATATAAGGGCTTAAAAGAAGCTTATCCACTTGAGCACTACAAGTGGTTTCCAGAATGGCCTAATCAGGAAGACTTCCGCTAACTCCCGCTGTTAATAGTATAATCAAACTAAGCTCAAATTACTCTTCTTTTTAAAATAAGTAGCCATAATCCATTATTTTATTAATGCGCTAATTATTGTGTTGAAAAGATTTTTCAAATGTTATTTTGACTAAAATATTGTATATGTTCTATTTTTAAGTTTTATCGTTTTAGATCGTGCAGATGCTTGTAAACTCGTATTTAACCTGTCAATTTAATGTTTGTAAAGAAATTTTTCCAAAAAGGCTTAAAACTTTTATTTCCCATTCATAAATTGGTGGTTGCCATGCCATTAACTGACCAGTTGTCGGAAAAGGAACTTTCACGCATCTTCAACCTACTAAAACATCCTTTACGTAGAGAGATTCTAAGACAGTTATCCAAGAATTCGCAAACTTATTCACAGCTTTTAAGGAAACTAAATGTTAAAGAAAGCAGTTTTTAAATTACCATTTGAGAAAAATGGACGGCTTACTGATTGAAAAAATGACGATGGGAAATATAAATTGAGCGAAATCGGAGAAATTTGCTTACAACTTGCTCTTAAAATTAAAGAAAAAGAAGACATTGACAGATTTGACAAATTTCGGCAATTAGTGGAAAATTTAAAATTGACAGTCTTAGGGACCCAAATAATCCTCTTTCTGCTCGTAATAGTTCTACTATCAGAACTTACTGCATTGAATGTGGTTAATACACGGTCTACTATTAGGTATTTTGCTGTAGGTATAGCGTTTAGTTCAGTGCTTCTCTTTTTTATTGGTAGAAAATATAGAAGAGAAGCTGAGGAATTTGAAAGTAAAGAAAAAATAGGAGTGTTTTTACTAATATTAACCATATACATCCTTGTGCAGACAATTATTCAAATAGCATTTAAACTACTTTAATGACAGTCAAATGTCTTCATTATTTTATTTTGATATTTCATATTCATATTCTGTGAGTTTTTTCACTCCATCTGCCTTTACTGTAAATGTATCTTCGCACTTTATGGAACCTATACCTGGAATGGTTAATGGTGCATGAATGAATGCTAGAACCATGTTTTCAACAGCTTCGTATCGTCTATGCTGAACAACAATAGTGGTTATAGGATCTTCTTCTATAAGAAGCCCAACACTATGAACAAAACCTTCTACATAATACTTCCCGAAACCTTTCTTTTCGACTAGTTCTTTTATCTTTTTTTCAATTTCAATGAATTTTACTCCCGGTTTAAGAGAACTTGCTGCTAAGTCTTGTACTTTGATCATTGTCTCTAAAGCTTCCCTTTTCTCTTCTGAAGGGGTCCCCATGAATACTGTTCTACTCATATTGCTGTGATAGTTGTTGAAATCAGCACCAACTACAATGTTAATTACATCGCCTGGTTTAACTTTTACATTGCTACGTGGCTCTGCATGTACCCTTGGTTTAGGTCCTACATTGACGTAAACATGAGGATGTTCTGATCCGCTTTTCATCATCGTGTAAATTGCCTCAGCAGCAATTTCGGTTTCACTAACATTTGTATCAATTGTGTTTATTGCGGATGTGATTCCTTTTACAGCGATGTTTGAAGCTTTCTGTATATATTCTATTTCTTTAGCGTCTTTAATCATCCTAAGCTTCATTATCAACGCATGGACATCAACTACTTCCACTTTCGGGTTAAGCTTCTTAAACAGTTCAAAGAAGAGGACAAAGGAATCTCTTTCAACGCTATAGTCGAATCCGATTCTTTTGTAGTTTCCTTCTCTTATTGCTTTGGTAACTGATCCCATAAGTTCCGGGGTTCTTCTCCAAGTTTTAACATTTTTGATCCAAGTCTTTTCTTTGAACTCGTCTGCTTCATATTCGAAAATAAATGCAACTGGTTCACCTTCGGCAGGTATAAGTAGAGCAGGTCTAAGCCATTTAACGCCAGTAAAATAGATGAATGAAGACAGAGTTCTTATCATGGATGCATCGATATTATTTTCTCTCATTAACTGTTGAAATTTCTCTACCCTCTCCCTGAAAAAATTTTCTTCAACCATTATTTGCACCTTCTAAATAACTTAATAACTAAGTTGGAAAATTATGCTATTATATGTTTGGTTGCCGTCTAAAAGTTGCACAGCAGATCATGAGTAGCAACCAATATTTAAATAGTATTAGTGAAATTATTAAAAATTAAAACTAAAGTGATCTAGTTAATTTATTCTTTAATGTAGGGTTTTCCGAGCGCTGCTGGTGTCTTTGCTCTTCCCACAAATATGATCGTTACAGCTATTGTACCTAAGTAAGGTATTGTTTTGAATAAATAAACGAGGGCAAATTGACCATACCTAATACTCAAGTAAATGGATAAAGCTTCAAAGAAGCCGAATATGAATGCCCCTGCTATTGCTATTAGTGGGTTCCATCCACTAAATGCAACATTTGCCAAAGCTATAAAACCTCTACCTGCCGCTATTTCTCTGGTAAATTGTCCTACCCAGT
>Ga0190308_1000038_pt1 | contig 47539 bp, 42 predicted proteins | sample 48700756_MG_FD_165050 | JGI IMG/M metagenome (GOLD analysis project Ga0190308, IMG submission 165050) | Hydrothermal vent sediment bacterial communities from Southern Trench, Guaymas Basin, Mexico - 4870-07-5-6_MG | ecosystem: Environmental > Aquatic > Marine > Hydrothermal vents > Sediment ...
CCAATCACCAATCTCTTTTGCAATCTCATTCTTGTACACCCATAAATCCCTATAGGATTCTAATCTAGCACCCTTCCTAGCTAGTGCATGAGCTTTTACTGCAAGTGCACATGCACCCCATACTTTCTCTGAAGCCTGTCTAAGATTCTCCTTCTTAATTTCCTCCTCTGCCTGTTCAATAAGCTGTTGAGCACCTTTAAGGTACTTCTCTATGGCTATATTGGGATCACTATCTCTAACAATAATATCAAATAGATATTCATCTATAGATATACCAGCTTCATCAGCCTTCCTTTTAAGCTCTTCAATAATAATCCTAGGTAACAAGAGATCTACAGACATAACTGCCCATTATATAAAAGAATACTAATACTAATAAATACATTCAAAGAAATCTCCTTCTACATATTCCTTAACATAATTGAGGGAGTAGGATTAAGGAGGATGAGTGAAGTTTGACAAGGTAGAGACATCAAATACTCTAAGGTAAATGTTAAGCAAAGAGTATATGTTACTCCAATATACAATCACACATGGTATACTCATGAGCCTCAATAGGTATCAGAGGAGATGCCTACTACTAGAAGTGAGTGATGTGAGAGAGCTTGTGAGCAGAGTAGGGCTAACGTATCTAATGGATGAGTGTATTGAGAACCTGAGAGAGGCATTTAAAAACTGGAAGAGATTTAGAGTTGTGAAGAGGACTAGCTTCTACTACCCCTTTGGAGTAGTCGAAGCCATGCCCGTATGTAGTGAGGAGTACTGTGCTATCAAGGTAGTGAATGGACACCCAAGTAATCCTGAAAGAGGTCTTCTATCAGTAGTAGCTATAGGTATGCTCATAGATGTACCCACAGGATATCCTCTAATGATATCTGAGGCTACTCTACTTACTGCTATTAGAACTGCAGCCACTACTGCACTAGCCACAGACTACCTATCCAGAGAGGATTCGACTAGTCTAGGTATAGTAGGTACTGGTGCGCAGTCCGAGTTTCTATGCCTCGCTATAAGTAGAGTCAGGAGTATAGACAGAGTACTTGCCTATGATATAGATAGAAGGGCCCTAGAGAAGTTCAGGAGGAACCTCAGGAAAATGGATTTTAATGTAGAGGAGTGTAGGAGCTCTAAGGAGGTCGCACAGGGTAGTGATATATTAACAACAGCTACCACCTGTAGAGGAAAGGCTGTACTAGCAGATTGGATCTCTGAAGGAGTACACATAAATGCCATAGGTGGAGATGCTCCTGGAAAGAGCGAACTCGACCCTAATATCCTGAAAAGAGCTAAGGTAGTAGTCGAGTATAGAGAGCAGGCTCTAGCAGAGGGGGAGGTTCAGAACGTAGGAGAGGAGTATATATACGCTGAACTATGGGAGGTAGTAGCTGGTCTGAAGAAAGGGAGAGAGAGTAGAGAGGAGATTACGGTATTCGACTCCGTGGGTTTTGCTCTAGAAGACCTAGTAATCCTTAAGATAGTCTACGAACTAGCAGAGAAACTGAACCTAGGGAGAGAGGTGAACCTAATACCTAGTTTAATCGATCCTAAGAACCTAATAGAGCTCCTACTTTAAAGACTTAAAACTCTACATACCCTCATGTTGATAGCTCCCACGGTAGACTCTCTCAGGAGGTTCCGTCATCTTCATCAAGATAAACTGAGCTATCCTAGCTCCCTTCTCTAAGACTATTCCGTAGGGATTCATGACTATCAGTAGTCCTACACCTCTTCCTTCATAGCCCGGATCCCATAGGGCGGACTGGATAGTAGCACCCATTCGAAGTAGGCTAGAGCGGGGTAGGAATATACCTATACAATCACTAGGGACTTTGATCACCTCGCCAAACCTTACAAGGTATGCTCCTGGCTTTAGTGCATACCTCCCATTTTCAGGGTCTTTCAATCGATATTGTGGTAGCTTTACCCTCTCTATTGAGATAATTCCCCCTTCATTAAACTCATAGATCTCGTTTACTGTTAGGTCTACTCCTGCTGGCTGTACTTGTTCAACTCTAGCTCCTCCTATATACCTGACAACTAGACGACCCGGATATACTGACATTAAACCCCTACTATCACCTTCCACCACTTACTATAAAAATGAATATGGTGAAGGTCTCTACTAGTCCTAGAAATTACAGAGATGTATACCTAACTAGTACTACTATTTATTCGTTATAAGCGACTATGTTGACGAGAAGGGCTAGGATTTAAAATTAAGATTATTCCATTTTGATCTCTATTCTTTAATAGACATTCCATCTCAGTAGAAAAGTTTATTTCTCTCCTCTTAGACTAAACCCTATTGCGAGGAATAGGATATGAAAAGGAAGATTAAAATAGCAGCAGTAAGCATATTGATAACTATCACGACAATAGCGATAGCAGTACTACTGGGATTTATCCCCATGAGTACAGTGTTGATTCTCTATAGAGATATTACTACTAAGATGATGGAGTACCAACTGGTATTGAAGATAGCCTTGATATGGATCTCTACAATGGTTATCTACAGGTTATCAAAAGAACTACTGAATAGGACAATGCTACACCTCAGGAGAACTACTGGAGAGATCATGATGCTAGTTAAGTTCTTAAAGTACATACTGATAGTTATGGCTGTACTCTTCTCGATACATCAAGTGTATCCAATAGATACTCTTCTCATAGCCTTTGGAGCCTTCTCTGGACTCTTCCTAGGTTGGGCTCTTCAACAGCCCATAACTGGAATGGCAGCATGGATCTTCATAAGCATTAAGAGACCTTTCAAGATAGGGGATAGGATATACTTACCCACGCTTAATATAGTCGGAGATGTGATAGATCTGGACATCTTCTATACAGTACTCAATCAAGTGGGTGGTACTGTAGGAAGTGAGGAGGCCACTGGGAGAATAGTACTAATACCTAATGCCATGTTATTCTCTACTCCTGTTATAAACTATACTAAAGTAGAGGGCTCTCCATACATACTTGATGAAGTAGTAGTGAAAGTGTCCTTCGACTCGGATTGGGATGAAGCCGAAAGGATAATGATAAGAGCAGCAGAAGAGGTGACAAAGGACATAATAGAAGCCACTGGAGTCAAACCATACACGAGAGCAGATCTCTACGACTACGGTGTGATGATGAGGCTTAGGTACATGACCCTAGCTAAGGATAGGGTTAGAATATCCTATGAGATTGTGAAGAGAATAGTGAAGGAATTCCAGCGAAACGATAGAGTAGACTTCGCAATACCATACGTATACTCCTATCAAGTGGGAAAGAGAATGAAGTTATCGCCTATGTTAACGAGACTAGGGAAACCTATAGGATTTTAGAAGTAATTCAATTCTAAATACATGTGGGAAAAATAAGGTAAATAATTTGGACATAATCTTGTGGATAGGGGATTGAAAGCTTCAGACTACTGAAGAATAGCACTATGGCTAAATTTCTAAAAATGATGGAGATAGACGCTTAGTACATGTGATTTATAATTAGCTGATCTCAGACTTATACGGGAGGGTTGAGATGAAGCTGAAGACTTTAATAATAGTGATATCTATAGTGGCACTAGTGATTGTAAGCTCCTGGATATGCTATGTACATTTTCAGAGATCGCAACTAAGGGAGGAGTTGCTCAAGAGATTTTCTAAACTCAGAGCTGAATACCAGAAGAAGAGAGCCCAGGGATACGATGTTTCTGAGGTTGAGCGCTGGATAGAGAAGGCTAGGGATGCATTCGAGAAGGGAGACTACGAAACCGCTAGTGAAATGTTAGATAAGGCTATTGAAACCTTAAAAAGAGCGAAAAGGATTCCACAATTTCCATTTCCAGTAGTTAAAAGTAATTCATGGATTACAGACCCAATAACACTATACGATTTCGTACCCTTTGGAGTAACCTTAGTAAAACTCCCTGATAATAGAATAGTTATCGATAGGAAAAAGGGTTGGATAGCTAGTAATTTTGTCCAGTTCGGTATGGCTGTGGATGATGAGCACATACTGATCTTCCACTCCTCAGTCAATATAGGTGGATCGCACTTCCGTCTAATGTTCGGTAAGCTGGAGAACAATACCTTCTCCGGAAAGAGAATGTACATGTTCTTAAGAGGAGCCTCCTACTATGATGAAGGTGGGAAGTACTTTCCCTATCCTACAGTCTACTCTAATCCCAAGAACGATTATGTACTCACTATAGCCTACGATGAGAAGACTAGAACATGGTATCATAAGATACTGTACACTAAATCATCACCACCTGTAGAGATCCTGTACATAGAGGGTAGGGGTAGACTAGCACCACTATGGGTGGGAAAGCCAGAGGGTCCATTTGTAGTACATGGAGTAGCTGGAATTAGAGACGGTAAACTATGTCTAGATACCTGGGGAGGTTACCTAGACTTCGAGGAGGTTAAAGTAATAAGGTATTACGATATGGAGAGCAATAAAACCTATACTTTCTCTAAAGGCTTTGCCTTCATGGATAGAGAATACCATAGGCTCTTACCCTTAGGAGAAGTGAAGATTAAGGAGGGTAAGATAGTTGATGGTGTTGAGTTTGATGCTATGTCATTCCATAAGATGAATGGAGAGGAAATAGAGTTCATCTTCATATTGGCTAGAAATCCCCTCCCTCCGGAGCTGAAGAAGAAGTTTGAGTTTCCAGAATTCGAGAGGATAGGAAGGATAAACTTTGTAAGCAGAGGGGAAAGCTATAGATTAGATGAGTACATCTTCTGGACAGATGGAAAACTACAGCCGGAAATGTACTTCCTCAAGGGTAATATTACAGATGAGAGTGGTAAGGTTGTCGGTAAAGTGGATCTTAAGGCTAGGGCATTCGCTTACTGGGGTCGAAGAGGTACAGAAAACTGGAGTGTTGGAAGGCCATGGTGGGATCCTGAGGGAAGGGTCGCTTGGGGTAGGTCCTTCGTAAAATGGAGTGGTACTATTACGCTAAGAGATGAGATCATAAGAGTTGAAGATGTCCTTGGATTTGGTGAGTTTCACAGATACCGAGGTAAGTACATGTCTAGTTCACCGTATGAGTCTTCCCCCTCTACTCCTCTCTTTATAAAAACTGGTACTATAGAGTATATTCCAATAGAGGGGGGATTCTACGGTATTGTCACCGATACTGGTGAGAAGTACCTACCATTAAACCTACCAGAGGAGTATAAGGTGGATGGATTGAGAGTAGAGTTCAAAGCTAGAATCAAAAGAGGCGTAATTACGATCTACATGTGGGGTACACCAGTGGAGATCATAGAGATAAGAAGATTAGTTAGTACCATACCAGAGGAGGTGAGAAAAGAGGCCCTAGAGAGACTAGCTAAAGTAAAAGTAGCTATCCACTACAGGTACATAACGGATGGTGGAGTTATCAATAGGACTATCGATGATGTCATAAGAATATTTAAGGAGACTGGAGCTGATTTTGTCTTTCAAGCATGGATTACTCAAAGTCCATGTCCTGATAAGTGTTCAGATCTACCACCAGATGAAGCATGGAAGTACGAGATAAGGGGATACAGTTATGAACACCTGAGGAATGCCGTCTCTAAGATCAAGGAGGAACTACCAGATATCATATTGTGTGGAGGAACTCAGGCAGAATTCCTATACCCAGAGGAAGTTAGAGGATCGAGCGAGGAGGAGCGTAGAGATAGAGCATGGAACATGAGTCTAGATCCGAGAAAATGGGGTATAAATGTAAGTAGAGGAGAGGTACAGTGCTACTGGGCTAGGAGATGGGGTTTTATAGATAAAGATGAGGAATGTCCATCCGAGGAGGAGCTTAAGTGGAGAATGGATTTCTACTTTCCCGACCTAACGAATCCAGAATTCCAGGAAATCCTCCTCTCCAGAATATACAGACAAATAGACTGTGGTGTAGACGCTATATGGATAGACATGCTCTATGGACAGGCCTACCTTCTCCTGGGGTTGACAGGTGATTGGAACCATCCAGCTGTCCAGGAAAGCTATGAGGCTGCATGGAGGATTGTAGAAAAGATCCGCGAGTACGGTTTTAAGACGAAAAACAGGTACATCTACGTGCTCTCCTGGGTGGGAGCTATAAGAGGAGATGAAGTATATACAGTTCCTAGTACTAACCTCGATATAGGGGCTGTATCTCCCACGGCGAATGAGGTTAGAAATGCTATTACAGGAGAGATAGCACAGTTTAACGAAGAACTCTGGGATGAGCTAGTAAAAGAGGTAGAAGAGAACCTGAAGATACCTCTTTTCGCTATACTGGACTATGGAGGACCAGGTAGAACAGTACTTCACGTCTTCACTCAAGAGCTCACTCCAGAGGAGGCTAGAGAGTTCTTAAGGAGAGCTGATGAGTTTTTCACGGAGAGGGGTATAGTATTCGTATACCCAGTCCATGGAGGAGATATGGGAAGACTTGGAGTAGAGGTAACGAAGCTCTCATATGGCAGGTTTAACTGGTATGACTCACTAGCTCCCGAGTTCCAGACCTATGAAACCATAGTGAAGTTAGCAGAGAAAAGAGGTGTATAATATGCGCTATAAAGTACTATTTACTATCTTAATAGTGATAATGATAGGAGTAGGAACAATTCAATCTACAGCTTCTAAACAATATGATACAGTAAATATATATTCAAAAGAAATAATCTCGGCCACGGATAGTAGTAACTCGAATAGATCAGGAGGACTACTCAAAGTGAAGGTAGCTATTCTCTATGAACCGATAACCCGCTATAGACCGTTCAACAGGACTATAGAGGATATAATAAGAGTACTCAATGAAACCAAAGCCGACTTCGTATTTAGATGTTTTTGGAGATGGAATCCCTGTCCAGAGACCCCTGAACAGCTCTCCACAGAGTTTCTCAGGGAGAGATGTAGGTATGTGGGGTATTACTATGAACACCTAAAGGAGGTGATATCTACCATAAAAGCATCCCTACCAGGGATCATATTATGTGGCGCTATGCCCACACAGATACTCCATAGTCGTAAGATCTGGAACCCTATTACTGGAGAAGTTATAGAATATCCAAAGACGTGGGAAATGGCATTAGATCCTAAGAAATGGGATATTCCAATTGAGAAGGAGAAGTTTCAATGTTGGTTTGCTAAGACTCACTTCTGGGTTCCCAGAGATTTAGATTGGCACGATTATGATCCTACTAAAGTAAATGCTTACTTCCCAGATATAACCAATCCAAGGTTTCAAGAGCTTCTACTGAGTTGGGCATATAAGCAGATAGACTGTGGTGTAGACGCTATATGGATAGACATGCTATTCGCTCAAGTACACTTTCTCGCTAAGATGACGGGGGATGAAAATCATACAGCTGTCAGAGAATCTCTCGAAGCTGTATGTCGAATAGTGGATGCAATACACGAGTATGGACTCTCGAAAGGTCGCTATATATACGTAGGAAGCTGGCCTCTTGGCCTTACATCACCTCACAAGGTTCCTAAACTAGACTTCATCACTATCTCCCCCACTTCTAGAGAGATACTGTACATGGATCTTAATGAGACTAGGTACGACATGATAGTAGAAGTAGTGAGAAATCTGTGGGGAGAAGTACCCATCTTCGCCTTTATAGACTGGGCTGCTACCACAAGAACCCCTCTAGGAGTTTTCAGTCAGAATCTAACGAGAGGACAGCAGTGTGAATTCCTCAGAATGGCTGATGAATTCTTCCAGAGTAAGGGTATAAATTTCATCTACCCAGTACATGGAGGGTTTCTTGGAATAAATGCTACAATAAAAGCCTTTGGTAAGTTTAATACCTATGACTCTCAAGCACCTGAGTTCGATACCTATGAGACTATACTAGAATTAGCGTATAAAAAAGCACTAAAAGGAACACCTTCAGAGGAAACTCCATGGAAAGAGGGAATTATCGATGTCATAGACCTTAGAAGCAGTAATTTAGAGACAAGACTCATGGTGTTAAGTCTTCAAGGGATTGTGAATAGGAGAAAGCCTTCAATTTATGTCCTATGGGAAAGTGCACACTTAAGGCCTACAGCTTCCGAGAGATGGTTAGAGTATTATAGGAGTAAGGGGTGGATTAGAGGATATAGGATTATCGATATATACGATGCTATTGAGAAGTATAAGCACTATCTGAAGGGAATAGTCGTATACGATCCAGAACTTCCTGCAACTATAAATCTCGCTGTCTCCCTAGCAAGTGTAGAAGATCTGATCATAGCACATCCAGACATGCTAGAGAGACTAATAGAGCTAGGACTAGAAGTGAAGTATGATCTTCGAAATAAGTTTAAAGATAGGATAGATGCTCATAAATGGCAATTAGAAAATGTATTTCCAAGATGTAGTAGAGATTTGATAAACCTCTTTCCAACTATGAAGGGAGTTGCAATATACAGAGTGTCGATAGTAGACTATGTAATAGCTAGTAAAGGATGTTCGATAGGTCTGAGTGTAGGAGGTGAGGCCTCATTAATAGGTGAATACTATAGTAAAATGAACAGGTTTGCGATAGCGATAGGATACCCGGAGGATCCGAAGTGGGAGAGAGCATGGGTATCCCTGACATCTAAGTATGGTCTACTTAATCTATTGGCTACGGTCTTTTCTCCCAACTTCTCCTTTCATTCCAAAATACCAGCTAAAAAGGAGTATAGACAGGAGCATAGATTTGAAGTAAAGGTAGATCCGAACAAGATCTACATAGCCTTTGCAGTTTCAGATCTAGGACTCAATGTGATGCAGGACTTCTACTATGAAATGTGGTTAAGTGAGGGAAGAGGAGAAGTTCCCGTTAGCTGGTGGTTAGATCCCATAGTCACAGATTTCTGTCCAGGAATAGTACAATATTATTATGAGACTAGGACTCCTAATGATTACTTCTACTCAGCTCATGTAGGAGGGAGGATTAGACCATCCGACTTTCCATATCTCGAGGAATACTTACATAGGGGACAGAAGTACTTGGATAGATGCTCATTGAAGGTGGTGGCATTTAGTAATCACAATAAAAAGGATGAGAGAGTATTCCGACTCTACTCAAGAATACTCAAGGTAGAGGGTTTCTCTTTTGGATTCGGTCCAGAGTTTGAAGAAGATTACTGGTTTGTAGATGATAAGGTCTGGATCGTACCCAGATATATGGGAGATCCTAAGACACTATATGAAGCCTTAGTAAAGTACATAGACTCGAAATCTAAAAGGCCTCTATTCATAATAGCCGGTATAGGATTATGGTACTATCCAAAATTTAAGGATTTGATGGGTATCAAGAGAAAACTAGAGGAGAAGTATGGAGATCAAGTAGTGTTCTGTAGGATTGACGAGTTAATAGGTGCTATTAAACAATACAAACTGCTAGAGGAGGAATCAGCAAGGGAGATTGGTAAACTTAGACTACTCTTACCTATAGTTATTGCGATTATCGCTCTATTATTAGTACTGTTCTATTTTAAAATTAGGAAATCCCAAACTTAGAAGCTCAAATTTAAACAAAGATTTTTATTAATTCTCAATGCTCTCATGTACAGAGAGGGAAAGAGGTAGAAGTAGTGTGGGAAGAGTTTATGTAAGAGTGAGGATTTACAATACAGCTGATCTCACACACGGTAAAGAAGTCGAGCTTCTAGTAGATAGTGACTCTATTCATACTGTAGTTCCTAGTGAAGTGCTAGAGGAGTTAAAAATAAAGCCTATCGGAGAAATTAATGTAAAAGTATTTGGAGGGGGCACGGTTAGAAGGAAATATGGTATGGCTGTAGTGGAATATGAGAATAAATTCAGAGGAATAACAGTTGTCTTTGGAAAGGATAAGGATACACCGGTTATGGGAGTTCCATTACTTGAACAACTAGGCTATATAGTAGATCCTATTAGTAGGAAATTAGTACCCATAGAAGGTAAGGAAGTCTAATATAGCCTCTCATGATCTCATATCCTCACTAACCTACGAACGACGTTAGTCCACTCTTCTAGTACAGCTAAGACCAATTATTTTAAGTATGACTGTTGAAAATAGAGTTCCACTAAGGGAAAAGTTTATTTCCTCCAACTTCTACGAGTTCTGGGGACAGTTATTGCTATCCAGAAGATCGAACCTAAGGTCGATAGAGAAAGAGTAGAGTTTCTCAAGAGGATAGAAGAGAAGTGGCAGAAGAAGTGGAGTGAAGCTAAGATCTTCGAGGCCGATCCTGGAGAAAAACCGAAATTCTTCGTAACATTCCCGTATCCATACATAAATGCATACCCTCACCTGGGCTCAGCATTTACTGTACTAAGAGTAGATGTAATAGCTAGGTATAAACGAATGAAGGGATTTAACGTACTCTTCCCCCAGGGATGGCATGCTACAGGAAGTCCAATAGTGGCAGCGGCACTTAGGATTCGAGAGGGAGATCCCAGACAAATAGAAATCCTGAAAATGATGGGGATACCTGATGAAGATATACCTAAGTTTAAAGATCCTAAGTACTGGGTCTTCTTCTTCAAGGAGGCTTGGAAGAGAGATTTTCAGAGATATGGATTATCCATTGACTGGAGAAGAGAGTTCTTCACAACCTATCTAAATCCTCCATACAATAAGTTCATTCAGTGGCAGTACAGGAAGCTAAAGGAAAAGGGGCTTATAGTTAAAGGGACACATCCAGTAGTCTGGTGTCCTAAAGAGGGTAAGGTTGTAGGAGATCACGATAGACCTGATGAGTATGTTGGTATAGGACCAGAAGAGGTAGTAGTGATAAAGTTCAGAGGAGATAACGGGGTAGTGTTCCCCTGCCTGACCTATAGACCAGAGACTGTCTACGGAGCTGTGAACATATGGATTAATCCAAATGCTGAATATGTACTAGCAAGAGTAGATGGGGAGGCCTGGATAGTCTCACCCTATGCTGTAGAAGAGCTGAAAGCCCAGGATCATAGTGTAGTAGTTGAAAGGACTATTAAAGGATCTCAATTCATAGGTCGATATGTCATCAATCCTGTGACTGGATGGAGAATTCCCATACTCCCAGCAGAATTCGTAGATCCCAATATAGGAACTGGTATTGTAATGTCCGTGCCCGCACACGCACCCTATGACTATGTAGCTCTAGAGGATCTGAGGAGAAAACCTGAATTACTTAAAGCATATAATATAGACCCCTCTATTATCGATAAAATTAAGCCTATCAGTATAATAAGATTAGATGGATATGGTGATTATCCAGCAATAAAGGTAGTAAAGGAGATGAATATAAGTAGTCAGAGCGAAAGGGATAAGCTTGAAAAGGCAACTAAGATAGTCTATACTAAAGAGTTTCATCAAGGCATATTAAAGGATGTCTTCGGTAAATGGGCTGGAAAAGTAGTAGCAGAGGCCAAGGAGGATATAATATCATTTTTAGTGAATAAGGGTATAGCTATTAGGCACTATACACTTCCAGCTAGAGTCTACTGTAGATGTGGAAGCGAAACCTATGTGAGAATAGTTAAAAATCAGTGGTTCCTTAAATACAGTGATTCCGAATGGAAGAGGAAAGCCCATGAATGTATTGATGAACTTCACCTCATACCAGAAAGTATAAGAGAATTTCTCCACAGACAGGTGGATTGGTATAAAGATTGGGCTTGTACTCATAAGGGAGAACTAGGTACACCACTTCCATGGGATTCAGAGTGGGTTCTCGAATCTCTCAGCGACTCTACTATATATATGACATATTATACTATATCTAAGTACTTACAGAACCCTGAAGTATACGGGATAGACTGGAATAGAGTAGATGATGAGTTCTTCGACTACGTATTACTGGGGAGGGGTGATGTCAACAAGGTATCTAAGAAGACTGGAATACCTGTAGGACTGCTTGAGGAGATGAGAAAGGAGTTTCTGTACTGGTACCCTGTAGATCTTAGGGTTTCGGGAAAGGACTTACTACCTAATCATCTAGTGTTCTTCATAATGCATCATGTAGCAATATTTCCAAGAGAACTATGGCCTAGGGGAATAGGAATAAATGGGTGGGTGCTTGTCGGTGGTAAGAAGATGTCAAAGAGTCTAGGTAACTTCATAATTCTCAGACAAGCGCTTGAGTGGTGGGGTGCTGATGCTACTAGGTTCGCTGAGGCATATGCGGGAGACTCTGGTCTAGATGATGCTAACTTCGAACCGGAGATGGCAGATAAAGCAGTGGACATCCTCTATAACTGGTATACGTTCGCTATAGAGAACTATGGTAAGGGTAGAGATGAGTGGATGCCCATAGATGATTGGTTCCAGAGCGTACTCTACAGGACAGTAAAAGAGGTTGAAGAGGAGATGGAGAAGCTGAACTTTAAGACAGCTATCGTTAAGGGATACTTTAATCTACAAAATGCATTTAAATGGTACATTAGGAGGTGCGGAGTACCTAATAGAGGGCTATTGAAGAAATTTATAGAGTTTCAGACTCTCATGCTAGCTCCCATAACACCACACATAGCTGAAGAGATATGGGAGAAACTGGGTAAGAAGGAATTCATAAGCCTAGCTGAGTGGCCTAAAGTGGATGAGAGTAAGATCCTATATGAGCTAGAGAAAGGGGAAGACATTATCAAGTCTCTTATAGAAGACGCTACTGAGATAATTAAGCTCATTAAAAAGAGACCTAGGCGCATGAAAATTGTAATAGCAAGTCAGTGGAAGTATCAATTGCTTAAAAAGATTAAGGAGAGAGTGACTACAGGGGAGACTATAAGAGAAGCCTTGAGAGCGAGTCTAAGAGAGGTTAGAGTACCAGATAGAAGAGCTATAGGGGTATTAGCTAGTACTATTATAAAGAGGACTGAGATTTTAGAACTCATGATCCCTAGAGATATAGAAAGAAAGGTAATCGATGGGGCAAGGAACTTCATAAAAAGAGAGCTAAAACTAGATGAAGTCCTCATACTCGATGAGGAAAAGTGCACTGAGTCTAAGGCAAGACAGGCACTACCAGCTAGACCAGCTATAGTACTAGAGTAGTATATTCGAATATACTCTTCAAGAGATGAAGAATACTAAGATGGTTCTCTCGGCGGTACTATAGGCATTGGTTCAGCTCTCTCAGCTTCGGGTGGCAGCTCTATAGTTATAGGGGTATTTATACCTAGTATATCCATGGTGAACTCAATATCACTTTTAGTCACTCTTGTCTCTAGCTTGAAATGCATTGTCATACTCATCTTTACTCTAAGAGTATAATATTTCTGCTTATCTATCCATGTTGATATCTTTAAACTCTTTATTGTGATATTTCCCATGGGAACTCCAGTAACAGTTGCAGGAGAGGTCTCCATTACCAGTTTTGTTAACTCTTCTTCACTTAGACCCTCAGATGTAGCTTCTAATACATAAGCCTCCTTTCCTCCGACTCTTTCCACCTTAGTAACTCTCAGTTTTAATTTCTTTAATAGTCTAATAGACGAGGATATAAATTCCCTCTGCTCCCATACACCTTCCCGACTCAGCTTGTACCACTTTCTCCCAATCTTCTGGTAAAGAGTATCATTGATAATATACATTTCCTGCTCCATTTTGCCCATCGGCATTTTAATCCTCATGAGCATATACGCCTTCCTTTTCTCTAAATTAACTTTACCCTCTCCTTCTAGATTTATCGTAGACTTCATGGCATCGGTTTCCATCTCCATTTTGTAGTGAATTTCATAATGGTAAGTCTTAACTTCCTTGTGCGCGTTAATGCTCTTAGATAACAGTTCATTTGGATCTGGTAGTGGTGGTTTAAGCAACTCTCCCAGTATAAAGTATGCAGCTATGATTCCTACTACGATTACTATACCGATAATCGTTAGTAAGAGTACTCTTTTTCTCTTAACCTTCTCTTCTTCTATACTTACACCCGGTTCTATTTCTGTCATGGTTATAGAAGGGAGAAATTACATAAAAATATTTCTTCTTTTCCCCTCTAGAATAATAATGTAAAATAAATTACTATAATTCCAGTGACGCCCAGATAAAGAGAGGGTTAGGGTTTTCGATTGGGGTAGATCACTGGAATTTCTGTACCACATCTCGGGCATTTTCCATTTCTTATCCTAAACTCTACGACATACATCCCCCATCTCCTAATTAGTAACTCATTACACTCAGGGCAATAGGTGTTTTCGAAGGGATGTCCAGGAACATTTCCTATATAGGGGTACTTTATACCAGCATTTTTAGCTATCATGTATGCTTTCTCTAGAACCTCTATTGGTGTAGGGGGCTCTCTATATTTATAGGCGGGGAAATACCTCGTGAAGTGTATCGGTACTTCATCTCCTACTTCTTTCAAGTGTCTCTCTACTATCTCCTCTATAGTACTCTCATCATCGCTTACTCCAGTGACCAGTAAGCAGACTATCTCTACATGTATTCCTAGGTTTTTAGCCTCTCTGGCATTTCTCCAGACCACGTCTACACTTGCCGAATTGTACCTCCTATAGGATTCTTCAGTACCCTTTACATCTATTTTCAATGCATCTAATCCAGCTTCCTTCAGTAATTTTAGTGCCTCTAATGTCATATAGCCATTACTCACATATGTGTTATATAGATTCTCAAGTCTAGCTAGTCTAAATACATCAATTGAATATTCGAATAGAAGGAGTGGCTCATTAAAGGATACGCAGGTTCCCTGGTCTCCATGTTTTATAGCTCTCTTTACCACTCTCTCAGGTGGTGTATATTTATCCTTAAGAGGATCTGGTACTCTTCTGGAGAGATGCCAGTTCTGACACCAAGGACAGGTGAAGTTACAGGACCAAGTACTGAAGGTTATAGCCGTCGATCCCGGCCAGAAGTGAAAGAAGGGCTTAATCTCTATTGGTCTGGATTCTAGAGCTGAGAGATTACCATAGGTAAGTGTGTACAATACACCTCCTATATTCATTCTAGTATTACAAAAACCTCTCTCCCCATCACTTATAGTACATCTTCTCTCACAAAGCCTACATCTCACATTTCCACTCCTTAGAGAGTCGTATAGTAGTCCTTCCTTAACTATCTCAGATCTCAGTATATCGGCCATCAATTATATATAGTGTTCAAGGATTATATAGATAGTTCACTAGAGATGATGAATTAGAACTCGGGCCTAGTAATGAGGAAGGTCGCCGCGGCTGATCTAAAATTTATATTCCCAATTTCTACCATATAAAAACCATTATATTAAATAAAACTAGTATGATTCTAGTCAGATTCAGATTCCTGTTCAGCCATAGTTTCTAAGAATATCTCATAGTATTCTCTTAGTAGTTCACGTTCCTCTGCTAATCTCTCCTCACTAATCTTAGCTCCTTCTTCCATTACCCCAGTTCTTGTCTTCTTTTCACTAGCTACAGTCGTAACTACTTTATAACTTGTCTTTCTCTTAGCCTTCCTCTTATATCCACATTTTCTACATACCAGGTATACAGTATTTTTCTCTTTAACTGGTACTAGTAGTCCACCACATTTAGGGCAGAACTCCATCTCTAATTTCACCACTACAGCATAGGATATGCTATACACCAGCATATAAACATTACTCTCAAACTCTAGTACATATAGTTGCCTAAACTGATATCCAAACTAACAGCATTAAAGTTTACAAACCAACACCTATTTATCACTAAGTATAGACTTAGTACAGAGATAACCCTCTTAACTACTTATCAAAGTATATTGTAAACCTATAGTAGACCTCATTTCCCTCCTTCACAGTTACTTTTACTACGTAAGTATGTCCATCTTTAACCTTATTTTTCGGAATAGCTAACCATAAGTACTGAGTATCTCCAGGAGCTATACTCCACTCTCCAGCATAGTATCGGTGAACTATAGTATCAGATGAAGGATCTATAAGATATACATAGTCTAGATGTATTGTAACCTCTCCTGGATTAGTCATCCATATTTCATAGCTTATCCAGTTAGTGTCTTCATATGCTTTTCTAACTCCATCTATTTTTAGTTTCACATTCGTAGCCTCGTGTTCAATAGCCGTAGATTGAGCACTCAGATGCTGTGTTATAAAAACGTATAGAATAGATGCCATAACCGTTGAAATCAGTATTAAAAGTATTATAGCAACTACTTGTGATAGAGCAGCCGTCCCGAGAGTAGTGTAGATTTTACACACAAAATAAACAATAATACATTATATTTAAACTTATCACTAATAAGAACTTCGATTTAATTTAGGGACTCCGTGGGGAATAGTACTGTTGTAGGTTATTGTACAGGTATCTGTAGTCCATGAGAAACTTAGACCCCTTTCTAGTAGTTTTAAATATCTCTCCCTTAGGGGTATCCATCTTTACTAGTAGATTATTATCTATAAGTATGCATAAGTATTTACTAAGAGTTTTATGATTTAAATTGGCCTTGTACATGATCCTAGTTTTCCTCTCTCCTCTCATAGCTATATCTAAGATCTCGGCCATTATTTGAATACTATTTCTTCTCATGAACACTTCATTAATCCTAGTATAAGTGTCTATATAAGCCTTCGCTATTATTATAATCAATTAGAAACATTATGAGTAGATATAAAATATATTGACCAATATATTCTATTTAAGTATCGAGTTAAAAGTATTCACTTTTAGTAAAAAGAATTATTTGAATCATAATTAATCATCAAATATATATTTATAGATAGTTCTAGGCTTCCAAAATTTTCATAACCTGTTCTAGATGGTATAGTAAGCGCATGCCCTTTGGAGTGAGTCTGTAGAAGTTTTTACTATCTGTCTGTACTTCTTCAAGTATTCCTTTTTTAATAAGCATATCCAGATATTTCATAGAGGATTTAAAATTCACATAAGCACCGTACGATATTCTAGTCCTGGATACCTTATTCCTACAACACTTCAGAATAGGATATATTATTTCTAATTTACCCCTTTTCTTGAATACCATCTATGAGACACCAAATCATGTAGTATTTTGGTACGACGGAAATCTATATGTGGATATTTATACCTTCCTTTATAGCAAATGAATGTAATATGAATTAATATATAATTATTAAAATCATTAAATATCTGTATTATTATTAAGGATATTACTTTTATATCTATATTATCAATTATATAGAATTATTTTAGGTAAAATTATTAATATTACTTTAACATGAGGATACTATAGATCTTAGATACATAGAATACGTAAATATTTAAAAGTATTATATAAAAAATATAGTTAAGAATAGAATGATATTTTCATATACTTTAAATATCTTAATTCCTATTTTTCTTGAAACCTTTAATAAGGGTTTCCGGGGGACTAAAAGGGAGCCCCCGTTAAAGCATAGGGCCAAGCTCTGTGCTATGATAGCCCACGAGTAAAGAGGTGAGAAAGCACATGAAAAGTAGAGGACTATTAAATGTATTCGGACTACTGACTATAATGCTACTAATACTAGGTGTGGCATATGCCCACTGGACAGACACCGTAGTCATAAATACCACTGTTAAGATGGGAGAGTTCATAGTAGGAATACTAGATGGCTCTGTTATAATGGAAGAGACTACCAATGGAGTGCCTGAAGAAGAATTTTCTCCACCTAAACCCTGGGTATGTAATGCTACTGTTATGCTATGTAATTCCGAGACTAGTGAACATCATGTACCACCTCAGACAGTTTGGAAGAAAATGATTATAACAATAGACAATGCCTACCCACAGTGGGATCTACATATAAACTTCACGATTAAGAATGCAGGTACTATACCAGCAAAACTAATGGGTATAACATTTTCAGGAAAAGATGTAAAGGATGATGCAAATCTTAATTACGTCCTCGAGGAGTCTTACTATGATACTGGTCTAGGAGCCTACATATTTAAAGGATACGTCTACGATGAAAGGGGTAGAAAATATCCTATACTAAACTTCCGTATTGAAGCATATGTACCAGAAGATGTTCAGTTGGAGCCATGTACAGAGTATCCTGTCTCTGTAGATTTAGATATAAAGCAGACAGCTGAAGAGTGTCATACCTACAAACTAACACTTACAATAGACTTCATACAGTGGAACAAAGCCGGAGAAGTAGGAGGAGCTTAAGATAGGTGATAGCATATGGTATCTCGAAGTAAATTATTGGGTATTACACCATTAATGCTCGTAGTGATGTTATCAATAGTGGGAGTAGCCTACTCCCACTGGATGGATAGTATAACTATTGAAGCTACAGTAAATATGGGAAGTTTAACACTGGCCTTCGATTCCTATGAACCTCCAGCATGTCTAGAATACCATGAAGTTGATGGTGAACTCTTTCCAGGAGAGTGTGAGGGCAAGGATGTTGGAAAATGCGAAGCCTGGTATGAAGATTCGGTCACGGATGACCATACTGGTAAGAGTGGTTATAAGACCCTAGTGATAAATATCACCAATGCCTACCCACAGTACATAGTCCATGTAGTATTTGTAGTACATAATATTGGAACTATACCAATTGATTTAGCGGGATTTAACATAACAGGAGAGAAGAGGAAAGGTGATAAGAAAATCTGTGACCTCCTATGGGATGGAAGCGGTCTATGGGAGGATCTCAATAAAAATGGGGTAATAGATACAGGAGATAAAGAGGTTATAAACCTCAGTATTACAGATAATATGCCGTTTCAACTAGATCCGTGTAATAAAAATAAAATGGAGATAGACTTTGAATTTAAGCAGGAGGCAGAGGAGTGTCACACATATATAATCGTAGTTACAATATACGGAGTACAGTGGAATAAAAGTTTAGAAGTATAAAAGTTTAAGTTATAAAATCTGGTAGGTAATTTTTTATTTTTTAATCATGTAATAAACAAATAAATGAATAGAGGAGGGAAAATGAGTAAAAGTAAGATAATACTGCTCACACTTTTACTAGTCAGGATTATACTCTACTTTTATAGACCGGGGGGACTTAAAGCCTATCTCCTCCCTCTAGTACTCTGGTCTCTTTTAGCAGTAATTACATTATGGTTCTGGAGGAGTTCAAATAAGACCTTTTTCACCAATAAGTATGTAGTTTCAATAGCTCTGTTAGCATCCATTTTCCACATAGCCCTGCTTATAGATGCTGGACTGATTACGAAATTTGGCAAAAGTCCTGTTCTCTTCACACCGCTCACAGTATTTCTGAATACTATAATGATCTCGTCCACTCTTATAGGTACAGAGATATCGAGGGCATATCTTCTCATGGAGTATGGTAGACGAAGACCCCTGTTAGCGCTAGTATTAATGTCCCTACTCCATAGTCCTACACCAGCCTTAATCTACCTATTCGTCTCCTCTACCGAACCACTAACGCTAGTAGATTTCCTGGGATCGGATTTCCTACCAGCCTTAGCTAAGAATATGCTAGCATCCTATCTAGCACTTCTAAGCGGACCAATAGCATCACTAGCCTATCTAGCACCTTTTGAAGTATTCAAATGGTACTCTCCCATACTTCCAGATCTACCATGGGCATTAGAATCGCTTATTGGTGTAGTGGCACCGACTATAAGCCTCATGGCGATAGACTATACAACCCCTGCATGGATCCTTAGGAGAGTAGGATTGAGGATAAAGCCTAGGATAAAGCTTAAGGATAAGGGATCTGTAACACCTCTTCTGATGGCTCTAGTACTAGTCTTAGCGGTCTGGTTTAGTAGTGGATTGTTTGACGTATTTCCTACTATTGTCATAAGTGGAAGTATGAGGCCGACCATGGAGGTTGGGGATATTGCTATACTCCTCAAAACTCCAGTTGAAGAGATAAGGATAGGAGACATTATCCAGTATGTAACTGAGGATGGAATGGTAGTACACAGAGTCGTCGCTATAAAGGATGGACGCTTCGTAACCAAGGGAGATGCCTGTGGTGCCTCCGATCCTAAACCCATACATCCCTCACAAATTAGGGGGAAACTTATCTTCATAGTACCGAAGATAGGGTGGGCATCCCTCTACCTAAAGAGTGCTATACTCACAATTTGGAGATTTCTAATATCCAATACTTTAATAACAAGTATTATAGCCATCCCAACTGTAAGTTCCCTCTATGTACTTCTGAGGAAGAGATCGCCTAGGAGAAGGTTTAAGAAGAGGTGGTATAGGTGGTGAGAGGTTTTAGGAGTATAATGGTATTACTTGTACTCATTCTAATGGTATGTGGAGTAGCATATGCACACTGGACTGATAGAGTTCGTATACTTGGAAGAGCCAAAATGGGGTATGAAGATGTAAGGATAATTCGCTACTGCTATGTAAAGTGTTGCCTCTGTTCTAGACTGGAAAGCCAACTATCACAGGATAGATTAGTGCTCTACATTTCATGGGAGAACATCCACCCTTCTTGTAAACTTCTAGTGGTAATTCTACTTAAAAATACGGGCTCTGTACCAGCTATGATAGAAGCACCAGATATAAACATAAATCCTCAGAATATGAGCGGGTTCTTTATAGTAAAGTATATCTTTCTAGGTCCTTTTAGTAGGGATATAGAACTTCCAAAATATCTAGAATCCGAGAACTTATCCTCGGTCAAGTGTATAAGGAGGCCCCCCATACAGCTAGATCCAGGACAGAGGTTAGTACTAGCCATCTTTGTACACTTCAGAAGCTGCTGTAAGAGCTGTATGGAAAAGAATGTCGTCATAGAAGTAACTGTTAACCATAAATTATGGTGTAGAGGGGGTGGGTGAGAGTGTATAAATACAGAGGGAAGATAGTAGGACTAACACTATTCACTACATCACTACTAATAGTTCTCACGGTTTTAGGTGTTGCTAGAGCATACTGGAGTGGAAGTGTGAGTGTGAAAATGGATATTAAAATAGGTACATGGGGATCTAGAATAGTCAAATGGAGGGTGTTAAGATATTCACACCCTCCTCAGCATCTCTTCTCACCAGAAGCAGACTCTCTTGAGGTGTACCGTAGTAATCTAACAGGGAGGTGGTACATGTGGATAGCTGTACTGATAGAGAACAACGGAACAGTTCCAATAACACTATATGAACCCACTATGAGAGTATTAATGACAAATGGTAGTAGTAAGCTGGTCACCATAAAAGCTTACCTATACCACCTTCCCATTCGCTTAGATATCTGGAATGGAGATGTAAGTAAGCTTAAACTACCTTTAAAGGGCTATTTTAAGAACATATGTATAGATCCAGGTAAGAAAGCCTTAATGTTGATAAACATAGTGTTCTCTAGTGATTCAGATATATTCATAAAGGACATGTTCATAGTCATAAAGTTGAACTATAGACCAGGAACCTAAGGTCATTCTCATGAATAGTAAAGGTAAAGGATATGAGGTATTACATGACTACCTTTTTACTAAATCTTTTATAACTAAAAATTTGAACAAGGGTGTATGTGAATATGAGTAGACAAAATGAAATTGAAGAGAGTATGAGAAGTTCACCTAGAAGGTTAATACTAGTAATCCTAGTTGTAGGTATTATAGGTACCTCATTAGCCCTAGCTATTTTCTATCAGTCTCACTCAGTACCTATAGAAGAGGTACATGAGAGAGTTCTCGCCAATTATTACCATAAAGCACTATACAACTATACAGTACTTCTGAATCCTAATCTAATCTATAACGTTACGGAGCTTAAAGCTGGAGAGGGAATAATATACCTTAGGATAACCAGATATTTAAGGATAGAGTTTAAGTATATATTCTTTGTAAATGCTAAGTCGAATACCAGTATCGACTATACTACCTCTATGTACTTAGAGTCTCCCGCTGGCTGGAGCAAGTTTATTGGTACCATAGAAAGTGAATCACTTACATCCCACTCGAATACTGTAGAACTCTCTTCGGTCTTCGATATAGATCCCAATGCCTACTGGGGATTAATAGAAACTATCGAGAAAGAAACAGGCACCTCATCCTCTACCTACATCATTAAAGTCGTTCCTCGAATAAGAGTATATTCTAAGCCAAATGGTAGAGAGTTAAAGGAGATATTCACTCCTACACTATTCATAAACGTAACCCTTAGAAGTCCTAAGGGCGATGTAATCTCCCTATCTGGACTAGAACATGAGGTTAAGAAATCGCTTACTGATAAGTACATAGTCAGGAACGAGGATGTAGTACACTACAGATCCCTTTCCTATGCACTACTAGCGATATTCCTTCCCACACTAGGAATCCCTCTTTTCAATTTGGGAAAGGGATTCATAGGAGTCAGAAGGAAAAGGAGTCCAGAGAAGCTCCTATCCTCAGTAGAAGATCTAGTAGTGGAGGCTTCTGAAGAACCGCCTTCTCAATGGATATTAAGTATCAAAGTGGCAGATCTAGAAGATCTAATTAAAATATCTGAGGTTATGGAAAAGCCTATAATCAAGTACAAGACGATAAAAGATGGAAAGACTAGAACTACATTGTTTATTGTAGATGGTACAACCATGTATAAGTATGAGTACTCATGAGAAAAGGAATACCTGTAGTAGAGAAAGCCATAAAAATCTAGCTTTATCTAATAGTAATCCAATTAACTAGTATGATAAGTGAGATATTCCAACAAAGGCTTGTATTTACTGTAGTAGGGGAGTTTGAGGAATCCAGAAAAGTATAGACATAAAGTCTACAGGTATTATCAAGAGTAGGGGATTTAAAGTATATCCTATTAACCCTAAAGTGGATAATATATTAGGCGATAGATGCTATCCTAGTGTAAAAGCACTTCCAGAGAAACCTTACATAGCAGTATTCATAGTACCGCCGAAGGTTGTAGAGAGTATCATAGACGAGTACATAGAAGTAGACATAAAGTATGCATGGTTTCAGCCAGGATCAGAATCTAAAGAGGTAATAAAGAGACTAGAATCAGCAGGAGTTAAGGAGTATGTATAATAATGAATACTAAACAATAGAAACCCATTTTCTAATAAATTCTAATCTATATATCTATACTATTAGTATAGAATGAGCAATATTATCTCATTAGTCGATAGAAGCAGATAATGAAATTTTAGAGGAAATATAGTTTACTAAAATTTACCGTTAAAGTCAAAAGGAGGATAAAGTACTATTAATGGGTGATGATATGGAGTTCGTACCATGGAAGATAGGAGAGGCGTACTTCCCTCAGAGGAGAATAGTCTTTACTAGCATAGAACTAGAAGGTGGAATTAATAATATTGTAGAAGTCCTTAAAGCTCTTTCAGAAAGGAATATAGACATATTGAGTTGCATCTTACAGGCCCATCCCGATAGAGCACTAGTACAGACTACGCTATTTCTTGATCTAACAGAAGTTAAGAGGGAATTTAGAGAGATAGAGTCCATGATAAGATCTATTCCTTACATCAAAAGAATGGAATTACTAGACCTGCCATTAACCCATGGAGAGGCTAGGCTTGTAGTCTTCACGCTTGAGGATATACACCACTTATTTGAAATGTTAAGGGAATTAGGAGATGGGGGACTAGCTATAATGTACCATATGGGATATAGGGCTGGTAGAGCATTAGCTAAAAGGATATCACCATATTTTAAAGACAATAAGAGGTCTCTAATGTACACACTATTATATAATGAAAGTCTGGGACATGGAAGATTTAAACTCGAAGAGTACATTGAGAGAGCATACTGCAGAGTAGTAGCCAGAGAGCTATCAGAGTGTTTAGAAGTAAAGAGCGATAAGCCTAATAGTCAGCTCTTCAGGGGAATATTAGCAGGATGTATCTCAGAACTCTGGGGTGAAGAAGTCGAGGTGAGAGAAACTAAGTGTGTAGCCATGGGAGATCCTTACTGTGAGTTCGAGGTAGAGATAAAGTAAAATAAGATTTTTAACTATCTTTAGAATTGTAAAATAAACACAGACTCACTTCTAGGAAAACCAGTAAACACGATGCTATGGATTGAAGGACACAATTCTATATCGTTTTACATCTTTTGACACGATGTATCTCATCATAGCTATCTATCCTCCATTCCTGACTATGAGAGCATCTTATTGTCGATAGCACTAATTATTTGCTCTTCTCAGCACTCCTCTTATAAATGGGATAGTATAGCATGTAGACATGAACGAGGGAATTACTACTCTATGATGAATGTTCAGAAGGTCATCTTAGAATCTTCCAACGTTAAGAAAAGTTCCTGTTGAAGCTGGTTTTACCTGAGAGCGAGTGGTTAAGATAATTAGGAGTTAAAGTGATATTATTCCGAGAACATGAAAAGGATAGTCTACAGGCCTATCGGTGTAATAAGGACACCATTCAAGAGTCCTAAGGGGGTTCCAATACAACCATCAGCTGGAAAAGGTATTAGAGGAGTAGTCGAAGTCTTTCCAGAGTATGTAGAGGGATTAAAAGATCTTGAAGGATTTTCACACATAATCCTAGTGTACCACTTCCATCTAGTCAAGAAATCTCTACTAAGAGTTATCCCATATATGGATAATGAAACTAGAGGTGTCTTCGCTACACGAGCACCAGCTAGACCTAACCCTATTGGAATATCTGTAGTTAGACTAATTGAAATTAGAGGAAATAAGCTGTATGTAGAAGACATAGATATAGTAGATGGAACTCCTCTCCTCGATATAAAACCCTACGTTCCGGAGTTTGACTATAGACCTAAAGCGAGAATAGGATGGCTTGAAAAGAGAGTGAGAAGATTAAAGGTGACAAGGGACGATGGAAGATTTATAGAAGAAAGGTAATTTTTGGGAGTGTAACAAGGCTTAAATTCCATTTATTTGCTAAATGTGGTAGTAAAGCTGTAAACTCGGAATAAAGCAAGGTTATGGGAAGTGAATTTGTAATTAAAGTTTAAAACTCACTAATAGTGTAGTGTAGAGTACATCTCTATTCCCTAATTAGACCTTTTCTATATAGAATTCACAATAGGGGTCTCCCTTAGCAATGCACTTAGTCTCTATAGCTCTCACATTCATCTTTAATAGACCTGTTAAAAATCCACTTATATGCCCTCTAATAAGCTGACTCATGGGTTTATCAGCCTTTTCGAATATTTTACACTCTACAGAGTCATAGAGTCTTAAGGTTATTCTCATATTCTCGGGCTCATACTTAAGTAGTTCTATTCGCGCCCAACCACAGGCCTGATAGATTTTTAAGACTTCTAATAGGAGTTCTTTTCCCTTTAGACCAAACTTTTCTGAGAGGTACTTTGCAAAGAACTTACCACCAGGGTAAGCTAAGTAAAATAGGAAGACTGCTGCCGACTCTCCTAGGTTGTCATACAATCCCCTAAGCATCTCTTTAAGATCCAACTCGAGTATTACTATCGAACGGATTCCAGGAACTACAAGAAGAGGAAAGCCCAACTCACTACTCATAAAGTCTCCAACCGAAGATTTCTTTGCATATACTTTACTCTCCGTTATTCTCTCCAACTCCCTCATAAGATCGTCAATACTACTATCCGCATTTGAGAAGTCAACAAAGAGGAAAACTGGTGCACATATCCACTCGGGTAAGGCATATGCACTAATACTCAAGAGATTGATGTTATACTTGGCAAAAACCTTGAGAGCCTCCATTAATTTTCCAGGTCTATTAGAGACCATGAAGTGTAATTCATATAAATCCTTACCCTTAGCATACACTACACAGGGGATGTATCTTTCGAATACTCCCATTATCCCACCGAGAGACTTGAATATTTAGAGAGAGGCAAATTTATATCTATCGAATAATTTTACCTTACTAATATCCATGGAAGAAGCGACTTATAACTCTTGATGAGTGATAATTAGACAGAAAGTAATATCTTATAAAAGAGTACAGGGACATTAAGAAAGCATATGACTCTATCACTACGTATACCAATATGGGCACAAAGCTCGGTATTAGGGTTCTTGCTAGCATTATAATTAATGATGTAGTTCTAATCACTTCCATTAATACATCAGAAGATGCTGTAGGCTTATTAGGAAGGGCACTAAGAATGCTGGAGGATGGCCTCTGAAGATTCTTATGATAAAGTATAAACTTCTTTGAAGAGTACCAGGTACTTTAAAACCTCTTAATACTACCATTATTAGATAAGGCATAAGAAAGGAGCGGATCTGATTTTAATTACAATATATATTCAGTAAATACTAATTTAGTGGATTATTAGTTCTCTTTAACAGTATTTTGTACTTTCAAACTATAGTAAAGGTGATAGAATTATATTTAAATATGCTTTAGATAATGCGAAAATATAAAAAGTAAGGTACTATATTCTAAAATGTGATCTTATGGCTGAAGCTGAGAAAATATCAGGACTTATCTTTGTAGCACTAATGTTCATCGGAGCGGGTATTGGGCTAATTTTTGGTAGACCAGATGTGGGAGGAGCTATAGGAATGGGTATTGGCTTTCTGGCTATGGCCCTCATAAAAACCAAGTATAAAGAAATTAAACCAGAAAAAACCGCTATTATAAGCCCTATGATGGGCTCATTAGTCCTAGGATTGGTCGGAATACTTTTCATAACAGCTGGCCTAGTTCTCCTCTTTAATATTCAAATACCATGGAGGGTCCTCGCTGGCCTAGTAACATTGGCCATAGGATTTTTATTTATTATAGTTGCATTCAATTTAATTAGATTAACTAAATAAGTTTTAAATATGAACTACGGAATATATTTAGATTATGAGATTAGAGTGTAGATCATGAACATGTACTCTCAGTATAGGATCTTCTATAGAGTATGAAACTAAGCCCTTCAATTTAAATTACAAGTCTTAGGGAACATTGTTAATTGAGATGATTAATGGAAGTTATTTTTATGTATCTTATTGAAAAGTATTCTTAGGTGTCTCTATGAAGCTATTTAAGAGTCTTCGTACATATTCTCCAAGATACGGCCCTGAATGGGGTTCTGGGGGTATCTTTGGGCTAAAGTATCATAAAGATACTTTATATTATACCCTAGCCTTTGAAGCTGAAGCTCACTTTGTTAAGGACTATATGGAATACGTATATCGTTTCGAACAGGTAGGCCCTGCTCCTCATAGTGGTGGGGATACTTACAATGCAGTAGATGCTGTTGATGAATTCATCTACTTTGGAGGATGGGTTCATGCACCAGCTTCATATAAGGGGAAAAACCCCGATGGCTCAGCTACTATAGACTTCTACAACAAGTATAGCCATGTTCATGAATATGACACATACGATAATGAGGTGCGCTTACTATGGACCGAGTCTATCCATAAGGATAAGGAGTGGACTGGAGAGATCTCTAACATACTATATGATCCAGTAAACGATCGACTACTACTCTCAAGACTTGACGGTCATGCTAACTTAGGAGTGTATTCAATGGATAGGAGAAATGGGAGTATAAGTAGATTGAGTGATACTCCCTCATTAAAGGGTGTACTCATACACGATCTCGCATGCTTTGAAATGAGTCGCCCTGGTCTACACCCTACAGTATATGGCCTTCAATTCCTAGACTTGGTCGATGGAAAATTTGAAAAAGCAAGAGTACCTGATGAAGCCTTCGGTAAGTTCTCACTCGATGGAGGATATGTAGAGACACCTAGGATAGGCACTATGGCATCTGCTTATTTGAGGATCTTTGTCTTCCTTCGTGGAGGTCTCCTCATTTACGATGTAGCTGGAAGAACATGGTCCTTTGTAAGACTCTTCGATTTTCTAAGTGGATATGGCCCTTTTAGAACAGTAGCGATCAATTTAGGTGGAGGGATTCTTGTAGCTTTTAATGCCTTTACTCACGGTATATGGCATTTTCCCGGTAATTCGGAGGAAGTAAAGAGGTTAAACTTCATAGTAGGACCGAGTGTCCTATTGTACATAACTCCTCCAATGGCTAAGATAGTATTAGCCCTAGGAGCTAGAATAACATCTTTCGAAAGGGTGGGAGATATGCTGATACTTGGAACAAGTACGGTTGCTAATCTAGGTGGATATGATGCAACACCTATAGACTCTGGTTATCGAGAGATCCTCGCTGTAAGACTGGATAGACTCTTGACTTCCTCTCCTCCTCCAGTAGAGTTCCTTGTACCAGCTAGCTTTGTCCTTGACAAGCACTTCGGTGGTATACCCCTACTTGGTTATAGGGATCCAAGACTCCTTATAGAGGCACATATGGATAATAAATTAGAGGTACATGAATATAGTGTACTATTTGAACCTATAGAGTCATGTCAGGACATAGTAAGTCTAAAAAGAGGTAAAAACATTATAGATCTCTCTAGCTATCGTGGTATAGTATCCTTCCGTCTTTCGCAACCCGATCCAAGGGCAATAATAAGGATAAGCCTACAATAACTGCCCTTAGCCATGCTTGATCGTTAACTATTTTAAGTGTAATACGGATCTCAATTATCGCTGAGAATAAACATTCTTTAATGATCATCAGAGGTTCATTTAATACCTAGTACTCTATTAGCCAGATGTTTTTACTTTAGAATTTTAGAAAATATAAAGTGATTTTAATAGATAAAGTAAACATTTAACTAATGATAATGAAAGAAAGGATAGAACTTCTGATATAGCTAATTGATTAGCCTTAAGAACAGACAGTTCCACATAGTACTAGATTAAACAATAAGCATATTATGAATTGTATTGAACATTATGTTGATTGAAATGTGACTAAAGGTATTAGAGAGTTCATATTTTACTTCACTCAAGTCTATGAATTCTGTAAAACTGCGTGCTAGTGCTCGTAAATTCTACAGGCTTTCAATAGCAGATTGTTAATACTCTATCTAGCTCTGACGAGGAACTTGTAGATGGGGTGAGATTTCACTAGAGGACGGATACCTTCTCTTCTCCTCGAATAAGCTATCATTGAATCTATGAGTGCACATACGGGAAAAACCTTCGGCGCCTTCCTTATTGAGCCGTATATAATGAAGTTAGCGCCCATTGCCTGAACATATCCTAAAACACCTGCCGTTAAGATCTCACGAAAGCCCCTTTGATTAGTATCGGCACACCACTTAGCCACCACTCCGCAAGGCGCTAAGCCTACTGGTAGGCCTGTCTTCTCTCTTAGAACTTCGAGAGTAGTTGCAGCTACACCAATATATGGTACATCCAGAACTGGTGCTAGTATGAGAATGTTTGTGGCCCCAGCATCACGTGCATATTGAAGAAGTCCCTTCCTACTACTGTCTCCCACTACCATCTCTAAAGAGCCCCTAGGCCAAGGATTTCTGGGGTTAAAAGCCTGAATGAGAATGTTACGTACACCTAACTCCTTTAGCCTTAATACTTCATCCTCCTTAACTGTGTAGCTAATGGACGTGTAAATTGTCCTATCCTGAATCCCTATATCGACGATATACTCAAAAGCCTTTAGGCGAACATCTGCTGTAGGACCATTTAACAGGATCGGGGAGTCGGTTACTGATGAGACGAATTCGGTATACTTTTGGAGAGCTTCAGGAGTTTCTCCAACGACATCTACCATGCAGGGAACCCCCGTAGTATCTGATAGCTCGTCTTGTTGCACGATAAGCTTCTCGGCTATAGCCCTATCGAAAACCCCTCTTACATGATCCTTTACTATTTTATGCTCACGGTAAAAGATCGTTCCTATTAGGACTGTCGGAAGCTCACCAACTGCACCACCAACGAGAACTTCCCCTATCCTCTGAACCTTAACTCGACTGAGTGAGCTTGCCGTTTTCCTCACCTCTCAGCTTAAAAGCAGGAGAATATGTATAAAAGCTTTGTAGGATACATATTCAATAGAAGTCCTATGGAGGTTTACTTTCACTTAATTTTGTAGAAGCAGTACTCAAAGTTCTTTAACCTTCCTCCGTTGGAGCAGAAGATTAGTTCCTTCTATCTCAAGAGATTTTAGAATATAAGCTAGGTTACTAGCCTGTTATCTTTATCTCTAGAGGGGATTTGTGATTATCGGTACTCTCATTGCTACTGTGTCCAGTTTAGTTCTCAAGCTCTAGCTAAATATCTTAGCTACTGATAAGGAAAGGGTACTTCTAGAATATTTAAGCCTCACACTATTCATTCTCTTACTAAAGTCGGGGGCTTTCTGGAGGTTCTTTGTAACACCTTAAGATTAACAGAAGCTTTTAGTGGAAGGTCTATGAGAAAATTATAAGTACTCCTTATTCTAACTCGATACCAGAACGAGGAAAATATTGTAGTATGGGGATCTACTCGTGATGAGTAAGAAAGAGAGATTTCTTGTTGCACTTAGAAGAGAGATTCCCGACATGGTGCCTGTCTCACCGTTAATACATAATAGATTTGCCTATACGACTCTAGGAAAAACAGGCTGGAGAGCTGTTTTTGAGATACATCAGATGATAGGATCCATATATTTTAGAGGGCCCACTGGCATAAAATGGAGAGTCAGATTGCCTGAAGGGTGGTCTGAGATTAATAGAAGTTGGAGAGAAGCCCATAAGATTATAACTGATCACCTAATCAAAACTCCCTTCGGTATTCTCAGAGAACGTAATATCTCCGGTTTCAATCCTAGAGATCCCTTGTCAAGTAAAACTACAGAGTTCCTCGTAAAGTCAGAAAAGGACTATGAGCTATATAAGGCCTATCTAGATGTATGGCTTAGAAGAGCTGAACCCGACTTTAAAGAAATTTCAGAAGCGTGTAGAGTTATGGGAGATCAAGGTGTAGCTCAAGTTAGCATGGATGCTGCTTTCACTGATCTAGTAAAGGTGAGGGGTGTTAAGCAAGCTTACATGGACTTATATTTAAGACCTGAAGTCATAAGAGAAGTTCTAGAGATCCTATGGGAAATCAAAGAAAAGGAAATTGAAGCATTTCTGGATTCCCCTTCAGAAGTTTTATACTATGATCTATGGGGAGCGTTTGGATTAGGACCTAACCACTTCAGGCGTTTTGTCTTACCAGAACTTGAAAGAGCCGTGAGACTAGTCAAGCAAGTAGAAGGCAAATATATAGGCTTCTATATGGTTGGGAAGATAAAGAGACAACTGCCGATGGTCATTCGATATGCATGTCCTGACTTCATAGAGCCCTTTGAACTTCAGAGCGATATAACATTAAGGGATGCTAAGAGTCTTTATGGTGATAGGATATGTATCATGGGGAACTTCGATCCCGTCCTTTTAGCTTTTGGTACTTATGAAGACTGTGTGAAAGAAACTCTTCGATGTTTAAGTGAGGGAATGGCTAATGGTGGATACGTATTAGTCACAGGTGATGAAGTTCCAGCTAACGCTAAACTTGATAACCTCAGGGCTATAGTTAGAACAGTCGAAAAATATGGTAGGTACTAATTTTTCTATTTCGTATACCCTATCTTAAGGATTGGTTCATATGCTCATCGCTTTACAATCAGAAGAATGCGTATAGTAGATGAAGAGAAATTTTCTTGACGTGATCTACTCAATGAAGATTAACAAAACTAGTGAAAATTGAGTAGGATTCTAAAATTATTTAAGGTATATTACCATAGTTTAACACAGGGATAACTTAATGGCTGTTAAAGGTAGAAGTGAAAGATTGTGGTTTATAGTGTTAATGCTATTTATACCTTTTATCCTCAATATTTCCATATCTACGCTCATCGCTTTTATAACTATAAGAAGCATTTTAGCCGAGGGCGGATCGATAAGCGAAGCTGGTTTAGAGATAGTACGTAACATCTACACGTACAACTTCTACTGGTCGATAATCCAAGTGGGAATGGGTCTTTATCTCGCGAAAATCATGGGTGGTCGTACTTGGCTAAAAGATCAGTTTACTTTCAAAGACTTCACTTCTAAACCAGTTAAAAGTGTGCTATTAATATTAGCACTGTTTCTCATAGCGTATGTACTAATATTCTGCGAGAGTATAGTATCGGCTAGCCTCTATGGAGGCTGGGAGCGATACATGGAGTACTGGAGGAGGATAACCCATACCCTACCCCTATGGTCTAAGGCTTACATGGTGTTGATAGCTCCATTCACTGCTGGTATATTCGAGGAGATTATATGGCGCGGTTATGGTATTAATAAGCTCGAACAGCACGTCAGTACTCGTAAGGCCGTAGTAGTTCAAGCCATCGCTTTCGGCTTCTGGCACGGCATTTCAATCCACACACTAATAACCTTCCTTATAGGCCTAGTCTTCGGGTTTATATACGCTAAAAGAAGAAAGCTCCTGAACATATCCATAGCACACATCGTGACGGACATCATAGGCTTTTACTTTGCATTTATGACCTAGGTGTAATACATACTAACTACCTCGCAAGTTTTATTTCAGGCCGATTTCAATCGATCTTAATGTTAGTATGGCTTAATACACTCTAGTTTTCTAGATTTTAAATTTTCCTCTTTTATGAGTAATCACAGTCGACATACTATCACAAAAGTTAGACTAAAATTGCTCGAAGCCCTAGAAACTACCTAAAGACTCTCAATTAGGATTAGTAGAATGTTGCTATTCCGCGAAGCTAATCTCACGACAATGGCTATTCCCTTTTCTGCTATTTAATATGTAAATTTCCGGGATCTATACGAAATAATCTTGAAAACGAAAGTTAGAAATAAGTATAGTAAACCCCAGAACTACTCTTAACCACCCAACTTTAGAGTAGCTAAGCCTACCTTGATTATATTAAAGCCACATTGCTTGTAAAACATTAACCATGCTAAATTTTCTAAATCCACGAGTAGCCTTAATACTTACGTCCCCCTTTTCTTGGCAATCTCCTTGGCAAATTCCATTAGTCTTGTCCCAACTCTATAGCCCCTATACTTCTTGAGTACAAAAACATCCTCAATCCATGCAGAAGAACCTCCATCAAATAGTCTATAACAGAGAGATGGATGTAAATAGCCTATAATTCTTTCATTGAGTTCAGCGACTACTATGTAGTCATTCGGATACTCAGACGAATTCTATCCATAAACATTTCTGCGAATCTTATTCAGGTCGAGCTCATCTGGAACCATATCTCCAGCTCGGTCTCCCACGCTACACGACGAAACTCCAGAAGTTTTTCTCGATCAATTGCCTCTGCAAGTCAAATCTTAAGTCATCGCATCGCTTTAACTAGCTCTGGATCTCGCGGAGGACTTTTAGCGTGTACAAACTGCCCCTTTACCCTACCTCACACATATTAGAGATCTATAGGTGTCTATACCGTCATCTTAACACATACAACCTCTTAGTGTAACTAGTTCACTAGAATAATATATAAAAGCACTTCTCATAGCCATAGTTCAGTGGATAAAGTTTAACATGTACAGGAGCTCTTCTTCTACCCTACTACTAATGGCTTTGGTACTGTATTTATGCGGAGTTTGGTAGTGTTAAGTATACAGCCTGGATCGGGGCCCAGGATATCTCCTGTATAGGCAAGCGCTCTAGCTCTACAACCGCCGCACACGTACTTATAGGGGCATGTTCCACAGTTATCTTTAAGCTTACCTCTGTCCCGTAGTGCTTTAAACACCTCGGACTCACTCCATATGCTGGAGAATGATCTCTTAGTGATATTTCCAACAATTACGCTAGGTATGAACACGCAGGGTGTGACATCTCCATTAGGTTGTAGGGCCGCATATATTCTACCTGCACCACAACCACCTATATACTCGGCTAGGGACGAGATTATGGGATCTCCTTTTACGTAGAAGTGTGTGGGAGCAATTTGTCTACCACTACTGAGGATGCAGGATACTCTAGCGAACTGAGGCGCGGTACTAAATATTTCAAGATCTCTCTTCTGGTTTTCTAGGTATATTTTTTTAAGGAGCTCTTCTCTCTCCTCGGGTGTTAAGTCAAGCTTTACAATATCCTCACCTCTGCCTACAGGGATGAAGTTGAAAAATACTACTCTTTGAACGCCTATCTCCTCGGCTAGGTCTAGGATGTCGTCTATTTCGTCAAGGTTAAGCCTTGTGATAGTGGTCGCCATTGCTGTGGAGAAGCCGAGCTCAACGGCATTCCTCAAACCGCGGACTGCTTTCTCCCAGGCTCCCTTAACACCTCTGAACTGGTCATGCTTATCGGGATCTGCAGAGTCAATGCTGACCTCTACGTATCTTAATCCGAGCTTTTTGAGTTTCTCAGCAAAGCTCGGGTCAGCAAGGGCTAGCCCGTTAGTCGCTAAGGCTGTGTACATGCCTGCATCTGAGGCAGCCTTGAGTACTATGGGGAAGTGCGGATGGATTGTTGGCTCGCCTCCTGAGAAGGCAACTGCGGCTACCCCAGCTCGATCGAGCTGTTCGATTGTGTTAAGTTTTTCTTCGAGTGATAGCTCCGTTGGAAGTGGGAGGCTAGCTTTCTGGTAACAGTGCTTACACTTGAGGTTACAGGCATTAGTGAAGTTCCAGACTATTAAGAAAGGAGCAGGCAATTTCTGCGGAACTGTTACACCATATAGTGCTAGTCCCTCTAAGACTAGGGCTAGACCTCTCCGCACAGCGGGATCTTTTATTGCTTTAACTACTTCTTCCTCTTCTCCATGGAAATAGAGTACTACTACCTTGAATACTAGTCTTAATATTTTTGAGTAAAACCTAGCTATAAGACAGGAATTAGCGTTAGGCTCGGCGATTAGTCTTAAGGCTTCGAGAGCTACTGTGGTTTTTCTTCCATCGTTTTCTACTTCCTCCGCTAGCTTTTTTATTAGTGGTCTTGTTATAGGCGTTTCTGTGATTAGTCTGAGCCCGGTAAGTAGGGCAGGAATTCCTCCTCTTTTTCTATTAGCCATACCATATCATCAAAAATCTCTATGGTTACGTATATTTAAATTTTTCTAAAATTTCAAAAAATAAAAATTTATTCGTATAATAGGATAATATACTTTAAATTTTTACGAATTTATGCGTAAGTATTCATATAGTTATTAAAATTTAACTAATTTAGTTCTCAATCTATACAACGCTAAGTTTTTAGGATGGCAGACGTGTATCTCAAAGGGGTCTTTTATACCTCTCTTCCATAATTCACTAATAACCACGGCCGGGTCGAGAACGGTTACTACAAGAACGTCTATATCGCTCGAATATAGGTGTTTTTCCTCAGCTACAGATCCGAATAAGTAAACCTCGGCATTCTCATCTAACTCCTCTACGGTAGACTTTATAATCCTCAGATACCTGTCCAGGTTCTTAAATATCTCCTGCCTCCTAAGAGCTTCTTTAACTAACAATTCGTGAGACAACCTCAATCACCTCGTCAACAACTCCTCTTAGCCTTAGTACCTCTTCTCTACGAAACTCTCTCGGAATGTACTTTGATGTAATATATGCATCCTCTATAGAGGCAAGCTCCAGAGAGTACTTATCTACGAGCTCTCTCAAAACGTTAGAAATTTCTCTTTCAACTACTTCAGATAAAATCTCTAAGAGTCTACGAATACTATGGGTTCTAGGATAGTCAACTCCTCTCTCCAGAACCTTTGCTTTAAGAAATAACTGGAGCGATTGTTCTAGGCTAAAAGCCGCTAAATCATAGAAGCCTTTTTCTAGCTGGAGGATAGCGGTCTCGTAAAATTCCCTTGACCTTCTGAGTAGATGTTCATATTCTTCTTTCTTGGTCAACTGATTCCCTCACCGTTAATTTCATGCTTAGAATATATAAATGAATTTAAACAAATAGACAGTGCTCAAATATAGGTAATAGGATATAGGGGTTCAGGTTTGATAGACCTTTATAAATACTGGTAGTTTTTGGTCTACCAAACCCTTGGGGTTCATTAGGCTCAGCCCCCTCTTTGGGTTCAAACAGGAATCTGTATGAAACAGAAAACAGAAATCTGTTTCATACAGAAAACGATGAACTGTTTCACTAGACTGTGGGAGTCTATGTGAATAGCCCTGAAAGCAAGCCCTTCCTTCATGCTAAACTCAGAACACTGCTTAAAAAGAGGTAAGTGCTGACCTACTATGAGAGTATCAGCACCCAAGACCGTATTTTTCTTTAGTGCTTCTTAAGCCTAGAGATACCATTAACTTTCTCTACTTGATATGGAGTAATAACTACTTCTTCTAACATCCTATCATCCTGAAAGTAATCTATAGGGGAATGTATTTAGGTTAGATTCATGTAATTTTATTGTGGAGAGGTTATGGTCTACCGTATGGGGGTTTTGAGGAGGATAAAGGAGGTCATTAACGAAGTTGCTGTAAGGCAAGGTATAGATATTGATAAGGTTATCTTATTTGGTAGTAGGGCTAGAGGGGATTTTAGAGAGAATTCTGATTGGGACCTACTAGTTATAACTAAGACTAAGTATAGTAGAAAAGTTGTAAGGGAATTCCTATTGGAGGTTAGAAGAGCACTAGTGGATATTAGTATTGTACCAGAGATTATTGTTGTTGAAAAGGATACTATAGAGAGATATAAGAAGCACACTGGCTATGTATACTATCATGCATTAGCAGAGGGTATTGTCTTATGAGGGAGGATCTAAGGGAGTTACTGGAAGCTGCAGAAGATGACCTTGATACAGCTAGGAAACTATATGAGCTAGGTAAGTATCGTTATGCATGCTTCTTCACTCAACAAGCAGTTGAGAAGTATCTTAAAGCATACCTCCTATACAAAACGAATAGATACCCCTTTACACACTCAATAATTAAGCTCATAAAGGAGGCTATAAAGCATGATAGAGACCTTGAATACCTTCTAAAAGTTAAAGCGGATAGCCTTGAGGATTACTATACTGGTGTAAGGTATCCTCCATTGATTAAGGTTACACGAGAGGAAGCTAAAGAAGCTATAGGAATAGCAGAGGAGGTAAGAATACTCATACTGAAGAAGCTCAGTATGAAACGTTCTTAGAAAGCAATCACAATAATAAATCAGCTTAACCTGCATGTTCCATCCCCTAGACAAGATCTACATAGATAATCTAGGGCGCTATACATAAAAATAGGTAATGTAAAAACTATTTTGCTTTCTTAAACACTTCAAGTGATTACCCGTCTCACATATTTGTTAGAGTAATCTGAAGTATTTGGTTAATGTACACTTATAAATCTCTCTTCTCCTCAAAGGAGACACTAATTCACCCCCCACCACATTAAACAGATGCAGTTGCAATCGTAGTAAACGTGAATCCTATACAATAAGTAATTGTATATGAAGTGGGATTAAATAAAACCATCACTACAAGCATGGTTATAGGTGAGCTCCTTGAGAGAATACGTATATCCAATGTGCTAATAGTGGTTTCCAAGGCTATGATTCATCGGTGGATAAGAGAATTTAAAGAAAAATACGCTCTCAAATTCACTGAAATAACTAGAAATAACCTTTCAATCTTCCTAAGTTTGTAATAATATCAACAAACCTAGCCAAGAAAGATGATATATTTGAAGTATTATTAAGTGTTAAATGTGAATCTTCTTGTAATAGATGGAACACATAAACTCACAGTACACCTTAAGGGTGAAGGGTAGAGTATACGCAAAGATATAGAATAGCTAGGAAATTAGTACAAGTCATCCCTAATGTAATACCACTAACTACAATACCACATAACGGAATAAGAGTAATATTGCATACAAACTACATCTCCTAGATCCAAGCATACGTGGATGGTCAAGTGAAATAAAAGATGACTATCTTAAAACAGCTACACAAAGACTTATGATCAAAAAGGCGAAAGAAGAAGTGAAGACAATTGATGGCAAACCACTCTTTACTCATGAAGAAAGGCAGTATAGTAACAGATTATGTTAGGAAATACATAGTGTAATGTAGGAGAGGACTCGATTAGATCCAAAAAGTTAACCAATCTACGGGCATAACCAATGTTTTACAACCTAATAATTCCGATTCACACTAAAATTAGGCAGAAGATACTTTTCAACGCTGAATTCTTAATAATTATAATAACTTGTTTACATTAATTCCTCTCTTAATAATTGGTTGTGATTGTAAGCTTCGGTCACTCCGAGCTTTCTGATAACTTTAAAATTCGTTCTCCAAGCCTTCGAGCTTCCTTTAGTGCTTCTTCATCTTTTAGAATGTCACCTTTTTCGAATGCATATCCTAGAACTCCTGGAATTATAGTCATTTTCAACCTTGACAGATATTCTCTCATTTCACTTATCGCAGAACCAATTTTTCTTCTTCCAACAACAATGTATGTACCAATCTTTCCTTCGAGTTGTCCTTTCCGAAGGGGCCATGTTCTTTCCATAAATGCTCGGAGCCGGGATGTTACGCCTCCCATATATGAAGGGCTGGACAAGATGATAACATCAGCTTCCTTAAGTTTGGGATACAGCTCCTGCATATCATCCTCTATAATGCATCCCTCATTCTTCTCACAGTAAAAACATCCTTCACAGGGCTTAATATCATAATCCTTCAGGAAAATAATTTCTGTCTCATATTTTTTCCTAAGAACTTTCATAACTTCCTTAAGTAAATATACTGTGTTTCCATTCTTATGTGGGGAACCAACAACTCCAATAGCTTTCATAGTCTTCCTCTTTCAAATTATAATGGGATACTATTTTAAAGTTAATGACTGAGATCCCCCTCCGATATACTCACTATTTCTAGAAATGTGAGAAGCATAACTTAGTTGTTCTCTCCCTTAAAGCCCTCATTATTAACTTAACAGCTAGGAACATCTTCTTAATATCACTAAAATTGGCATTAACAGAATATTCTTACGAGGAACCTATTATTCGTATTAGAACGAGTTTATATTAATTGATGTGACTATGCATAGTATCCGAGAAATAGGTAGTCTATTTAGTGTTCCTATGTCAGATCTTAGTCATTAGGAGTTTATAAAGATTGATTCACTAAGCGAGACAAAGTCATTAGTAGCGACGTAGATGTACTTATCGTATCAGACAAAATACTTGGTAAGTTGGGGGGATGTGGAAGCTGAAAGCCAAGATCGAGGAGGAAGTAAGTCTCCCACTATATCACCCCTACGAGGTACATCTAGTAAATAAAGAGGAAGCTAGGTGGTATCGCAAGTACGTAAGGGAGAAGGTTAGGATATAGGTATCAGGCTTAGAAGAACGGTCTCGTTTAAGGTTGCTTACTTAGGCATATGCATGCTATTATTCCTAATCTTGCTTAGTGCGGTCAATTATCAGAGATCATGGAATCGTATATTTCCTTCTTTCAGGGGGCTTCTGAGATCTATAATCGCCTCATTAACGTCCTCTTATTAGCAACCAGTGCTAACACCATAGATATTATAGTCAGGAAGAAGAGAACTACTATATCTGTTAAAGGATTAAGCAATGAATCGTAGCTATAGCTATAATTAATTAAATCCGAGAAGTAAGTTAAAGGCGAGATAAAGGCAAGGGGCCTTACATAACTAGGTAAATCTGATAACGGTATGAAGACGCCACTTATAAATATTAGCGGTAACCTGACGGCACTTGATAACATGACTGCGTTTGCTGGTATATCAGAAGGTATTGCTGAAAATAGCAATCCCATGAATGAATAGCATGATGAAGATATCGCTATTCCGAGGGCTAACGAGATTAAATTGCGTGGTATGACGTTTAGGATTAAGCCAATAACTACCAGGACGGACGAGATAAAAACGCCGAATAGTGATGATGCCAATGCTGTACCAAGTAATACAATGTATATGGTTATTGGCATACTCAAAAGCATCTCTAAGGTCTTCTGTCTTGCCTCCCATGGCATTACTATGGGCGTAATAGAAGATGAAGTGAAAAAGGAGGCTAGTGCTATGAGCATTGGCAAGCTCTCAGTAAACGAAAATCCCTTACCAACCACGAATGTAAGCCATATGAATAAAGGCATAAGAACTCCCATGACTACTGTAGGTCCCTTAAAGTAGTAAAGCTTCATATCCTTAAGGCATAAAACCCATATTTTATACAAATATAATCTAATCTCCTTAGATTTCATCCCGATTCCTCCTTATTAACCTTATGAACACATCTTCAAAATTCAACCCTGTTGCTCGGAATTCCTCTATGTTAAGGTTATACTCTTTAGCAATACATATTATCTGATCGAGAACCTCCCTTAGGTCTTTTGACCTGCATATTATTGCCAATCGTTTTCCTTGGACTACCGTTTCATAGGAATCAAAATATTTCCTAATGAGTTCAATATCTACCTTCCTATTGAAGCAAAGTAAAATACGAGTATATTCCCCGAATTTTATCTTTAACTCTTCAGGAGTACCCATTGCGATTATCTTACCTTTATTCATTATAGCAACTCTATCACAAAGTATGCCTGCCTCATCGATATTATGCGTGGTTAAAATAATGGTCTTTCCTCGTTCCTTCAACTTTAGAAGGAGAGACCTTATCATCCTAGCACTCATCACATCTAATCCTGATGTCGGCTCATCTAGGAATAGTATGTCCGGGTCACTCATAAGGGCCATAGCTAGCAACAGCCTTCTTCGCATACCTTTAGAGAGAGCTTTCGCTTTACGATTGCGAACTTCATATATTTTAAGCATCTTTAGAAGGCTCTCAGCACGCCTTATTCTAATCTCCTTAGGAACGCAGTATATTCCTCCGATAAGCATGAGATTTTCCCAGACCGTAAAATCTATATAAGGATTTGATATTTCAGGGACAACGCCTATAAAGCTTCTAACCTTAATAGGTTCTTCATGTACATTATATCCCATGATATATGCTTCGCCTTTATCTGGCGTTATTATGCCTATAGTCATGCGAATCGTCGTGGTCTTACCAGCACCATTAGGTCCTAGGAGACCATATATCTCTCCTTTCCTTACACTAAACGAGACTCCATCAACAGCTCTGATATTATCGAAAGACTTCGTAAGATCGTATGCTTCAACTACATCCTTTGACATACCAATCTACTAAGTCAAGGGATATTTTAAGCATTATCACAAAAATGAGGAACTATGAGTACAGCATAAGGCAGTATAAGTCCGTTTTTTAGCTTAACCAGCCTGTACCAGATCTTTAAGATTATTTCTGGAGATCTTTCTACCGTCTGACAGCGTCTTCTTAATCAAAGCCCTCGCTAAATCTTTTGAATAGTTTTTATATAGTAGAAATGCCATCACCAATTTAGTGTCTTCGCTTCTGACCGCTGATCAGAATAAAATACAGCCCCTTTATCAAAAAGTGCTGGGCTCTCATCATGGAATAAGTCTTTTAACTATTTTCTCAGCATGCAAGTACGCTATAGCCAGCACCGGTTGAACAGCGGGAATTAACGCAGGGGCTAACGCCGCCGCAGGGCCGAAGCCGCAGGCGGCCATGGCTGCTGCAACACTCTGATTCTTTGTCATCGTGAGGAACATAATAGCTTGGTGCTCCCTGTACCTGATTTTAAGGAATCTGTTGACCATTAAGCCTATGAGCACCGTGGCAAGAACCACGACGGAGTACGCCCCCACAATCTCTAACGCGCTATGAGGGCTCCTCACGATCAATACTGCTTTCCTTGAGATTAAGATGAAGATGAGGGTGAGCATCATCAGCACCGTGGCGGCTGAGAGATAAGGTTTAAGCTCTCCACTTATGAACGAGGCCCCCCTTCGCCTGATCAGGTAGCGCCGTACCAGTTGGCCTACGAGTAGTGGTACAGCCAACACGGCTAACACAGGCTTCACGAACTCCACTACCGGCACGCTTAGAGTCATCATAGAGGCATATATGTAGAGGTAGGCCGGGATCAAGACAATTCCTAGGACAACTAGCACGAAGACGTTGGCTGTCGCGAGCTCTAGATTTCCCTCGGCTAACATTACGTAGCCAAGGGATGCCGCCGAGGCTGGGGCAGTATTGGCCACCAGAAAGCCTAGCTTGATGTCAGGGCTCGATATCAGGGACGATAAGAGGTAAGCCAGTAGGGGGGATAGAGCGTAGGCGTATAGGATTATCGTGAGAACAGGCTTAAGCTGCTTCAAGGCAGACTTCAGCTTCTCCCCCTGGAGGAGGATCATCGAGGGGAATATGGTCGCTGCTGCGAGTACCATCACAGAGTTCTTGAAGGTGCCTGAGGGAATCTTAGCGATTGCCGGGACTGATAAGCCTACTATCACAGCGGCTAGAGCGGTCACTATAGTACATAGTAGCATATACCTCCTGAGCCCCCCAGCCAGCTTCTTAGCGAGGCTCATAGTCGTACCACTTAGAGATTTGGACACTAGGTTATAAAATTTACTGACTAGTCAGATTGACCATATGGTCAGGAAGATTTAAATCATTTAAATTCAAGGTGTAATTGAATGAAGAAGCGTGGTGACGTTAGGAAGAAGATAGTAAAGGCGGCCATGCAAGTGTTCGCAGAGAAGGGCTTCTTTAACGCCACGACTGATGAGGTGGCTAGGGCAGCTGGCGTCTCGAAAGGCTTAGTCTTCTGGTACTTTAGGAGGAAAGATGAGCTCATAAAAGAGGTGGCGAAGCGTAGCCTGCCCTTGGATATAATATCCGAGTGCTTATACAGTGGCCTGAAGGGCAGGCAGTTACTGAGGCGGATAGCAGAGGAGTATATAAGGAAGTATTCATGCGACATGAACAGGAGCCTTCTCTTCCAAGCCCTATCGATAAGGTCTACGCATCCAGTGATAGGAAGGGAGATATCTGAAGTCTGCAGCTCTCTCTTAGACAGAGTTGCTGAAGAGGTATATGGCAGCATAGACCTCGATAAGAGAGTGAGGATGAGGATCTTTTTCGGTGCACTACTCTGTTATGCTCTGGGCAGCGTTAAGGGAGTGAATACGGACATCTACATCTCCAAGGTCATAGAGATTGTGATGAAAGACTAGGACTCCTGACCTGAAGATAATCGAGAACGTCCACAGGCTGAACGCAATCTCCCAACACGAGTTTGCTAGAGAGCTTGGCGTAGCCCAACCAACAGTTTTCTATCACATCAAGAAGCTCAGGAAAGTGGGTATATTGAAAGGCGAGCAGGACAACTTTTACATTAATAGTGATAGACTAGCCGAGATATTTTCAGCAGAGTTTGGGGGCGGGGTTGTGGTCGTTTTCCTTCTCTTTAAACTCCTCTTAGCAAAGGCTGGGGAAAACTCTAAAAACAGGGGGATCTGTACTTCGGTTCTTCCAATCTTTATTTCTACTTCTAAAATCAGAAGCGGTTGCTGGATTTTTCACTACCATCCTCTCTATCTTTGTTAGTTGAGGAGGAAGCTCTAGGATCCTCCCCTTAAGCAGTTTATTGAAGTCTTCCCTCGATAGCTCAATTTCATATTCTTCTCTTAACCCTTTCAATACCTCCTTCCTCTCTTCGGAGGGGAAGTCAGAATAGTCCATCCTTCTACCCGGACACGCAAAACTGTAATAGGTATTATATACTACACTCTCCATTAATTTGACTGAGGGAATATTCATGAGATCCTCTTCATCGTTTGACCATGAGGAAATCTATCAGCACTCAAGATCCCAATCATCCCCTTAGGTCATAAGGGCTAGACTCATCATCTATATACACTATCTAGATCTAACTTAAATATTCTTCCTATAATACTTTCACCTAACTAGGGATAATAATATAGGAGGTGCCTGAAACTTAATAGTGAGGGTGAGTATGGGGCTAGAGGACATACTCTATAGAAGATCTAAAATATTTAAGCATGAAGAGAGACTTCAGGTAGATTATGTCCCCACATACCTACCCCACAGAGAACAACAGTTGAAAATGTTAGCTCTCATGTTTACTCCCCTCATAAACGAGCCTGGATCTACATCTCAGAAGATCATACTCACAGGTAGGGTTGGTACTGGAAAGACGGCAGTTGCCAAGTACTTTGGAAGGGAGATAAGAAAGATAGGAGATAGGAGGAATATTAAGATTAACTATGTTCACGTAAACTGTCACAAGAATAGATCACTATTCCTCCTAATGAGAAAGACTGCTAGGGATCTTAGATTGCCAGTACCGCCTAGGGGATTTTCATCCCAAGAATTAGTTGGTATAGTTAGTAACATGTTAGAGGAAAGAGATGAATACCTCCTTCTCACATTGGATGAAGCTGATTACCTCATAAGGGCTACAGATGGAGACGCGCTCTATAACCTCTCTAGAATTTCGGATGAATCTATTCATGAGCATAAAAGGGTGAACTTTATCTTCATAATGAGAGATCTCTCGGCTATGTACCTACTAGATGATAGTATAAGGAGTACACTTCAACACAATATAATAAGGTTCGATCCTTACACATCATCCCAGATATGTGATATCCTATGGGCTAGGGTTACAGAAGAAGAAGCATTGTATCCAGAGGCTATAGGTGAGGGAGTTATTGAACACATAAGTGATCTGGTGGGATATGAGAAGGGAGGCAAGGGTGATGCTAGATTGGCACTAGAGACTCTCTGGAGAGCTGGTAAGTATGCTGAAGCTGAAGGAGCTGAGAGGATAAACATAGAGCATGTTAGGAAAGCGTATAGCGATAGTCTAATAGCTACAAGTGCCGATATAGGGGCCTTAAGACTACATGAAGCAATACTACTACTAGCGATAACTAAAGTACTCAAGATGACCGGACTTAGAAGAATTAAATTGGGAGATGCTGAAAAGATGTATGAAATTCTATGTGAGCAACTAGGAGAAACTCCAAGAGGCCATACTAAGATATGGGAATATGTTCAAAGTCTAAGAAATATGGGTATAATAGGCGCTGAGAGGTCAGGAAAAGGTATGAGAGGTAAATCTACACTAATAGAGATACCAACTATCCCACTAGAAACTCTGGAAAAGATGTTATGGGAACATTTAAAGGGGTTGAAGGAGGGTGGATCTAGAAGACATAATGTCTTCTAGGGGAAGAGCCAGAATAGTAAGGGTACTAGCATTAGAGGGTGAGGTAAATATTTCAAAACTAGTTAAGAGTACTGGATTAAGTTATCCCACAGTCTGTTCACATCTCACCAAGCTCAAGGAGATAGGACTAGTAGATGAAGTAAGCTACGGAAGGGTTAGGATCTTTAGAATCAAGGATAGAGAATTAGCAGCACTGATAAAACAGTTAATCATTAAGTTGGAGAGACTCACTAGCTTAAAGACCTAAATCTATCTTCACTGATTCCAAGCCACTTCAGGATCTTCCTACCTTGTTCAGGGTTCTCTGAATATATTATTTTAATATAAGGTAATATTTCAGTATTAGCGACAGCTCTAGAGACATGACACTTTTTAGCTATAATTGATAGTACAGAGTCTCTTATTTTCTTGGTCTCTTTCATCTTGGAGAGTAGCTTCAATCTCTGTGGAAAGGAATACTTCACGAACCTAAACCTAGGTTTCCCAGGCACTACGGCAACTCCCGCTGTCATGAGTTCCAGAGCATAGGATAGTAACGACCAGTTCTGAGTCCTCTTTATTCTCCCGAAGTATACATCAGCTCTAGAGAGAGCATCGTAAGCTGCAGCTAGAGCTTCCATACTCTCAGAGTACTGATAGGGTAGATTTTCACTTATCCAGTGGAAGAGCATTTGATAATCTAGAGAGGGAAGTGTTAGTACAGACTTTGCCTGTTCTGGAGTTTTAGCTGTCAGAACCGTCCTCACAATTTCAAACATATTGAGCTGTGAGGCCCTGGGCATGAGTATGTCTAGATCTTCTACCCTAATCACGCGTCTTCCTTCGCCTATAGCCTGTAGGTCGTTGATTGCAGCTCTTAGATCTCCTCTACTTCTCCTAGCTATTATCCTTAATACTTCTGTATCGACCTTTATCCCCTCCTTTAGGCATATCCTCTTTAGAACGGTTACAATATCTCTTCGATTTAACTTCTTCATCTCTATCAGTAGGGATATATTTCTGAGGTCTCTAAACCTAGGGTCCCATGGATCATTCGCAGTCATTATAGTGGGTATCCTACTCTTCTCTACTATCTTGACTATAGCCTCTATAGCACCAGCATCTTGGAGTGGTGAGAGCCCGTCTACTTCATCGAGTAGTGCTAACTTACCTCGTTTTCCAAAAAGCGATCTTTCCCTAATAGTCCTAGCTATAGTCCTCTCAAGTGCTGTCGCTGTTCTGAAGTCACTAGCATTAACCTCTACAACCTCTAGATTAAAATCATTAGCGATTGCGTGTACGATAGCCGTCTTTCCACATCCAGGTGGTCCGTAGAGTAGCACGGCTTTTTTAATGGGTTTTCCTCTAGACCATGACTCAAGCCAGGATAGTAATTTTTTCTTAGCTTCCTCCTGATTTACTAGGTCTTTTAAACTCTTTGGCCTATATTTCTCTACCCAAGGGAGGGACAAATGATCACCCTATTCTATACTTTCTCCCAAGTAACGCTACTTTGGCTAGAAAAGCACTAAGCTGTATTTCTTCATCAGCACCCTCCACCATCCTAAAGTTAATCTCTCCTGCTATATCAGCTAATTCAACTCTTGCTTCATCTGGGATCTCAAGCTTAATCTTGGGATTCATTATCTCAGAGTGTATCATTTTGATCACATCAATACCAGAGAGGCCGTATGTAATGAGCAGTTCTCTAAGGCACTCTCTAGCCTCTATGAACCTACCCTTTAAGGCTAGTAGTAGCATCTCTCTTATCTCCTCTGGAGTAACCCTACCTACAACTCTATAGACGGTTTTAGCATCTACAGTACCAAGTGCTGAAGCCGCTTGAAGGGTATTTATAGCTCTTCTGAGATCACCCTTACTGATCTCCCAAATGGCTTCTAGTCCACTCTCGGTCACCTTGACCCCCTCTTTCTCAGCTATGAACTTTAACCTCTCTATTACATCCTCTCTTTCTAGGGGTTGAAATCTAAATACAGCACATCTAGACTGTATGGGCTCTATTATCTTAGATACATAGTTAGCTATAAGACAGAACCTAGCAGTTCTAGAGTATAGTTCCATTATCCTTCTAAGGGCCTGTTGTGCATCACTCGTCATATTATCAGCTTCATCGAGTATTATCAATTTGTATGGAACATCTCCTAGAGCCATAGTCCTAGCATAATCTTTAACCCTTAATCTAATAGTCTGAATACCACGTTCGTCTGAAGCATTCAGCTCTAATACATTCTCACGCCAATGCTCTCCATAGAGCTCTCTCGCTAGAGCTAAGGCAGCTGTAGTCTTACCAGTACCCGGTGGTCCCGCGAAGAGTAGGTGTGGTATGGCCTTAGCTTTGACAAACTGTTCAAGTCTACTCACTATTTCCTCTTGATTTACCATCTCCCTTAGAACTTTAGGACGATATTTCTCTACCCATAACGCCTCGCTCACACTACATCCCCTTTGAGAGGAATATACAAATACTAAAAAACTCTATGTTGTAGTATTGGAAGATGAGGTCTAGGAATTTCCTAGAAATAACACTCATATCTTAGCAACTATACTTTCTTAAGAAATCTAGCTCTGAGTTTCCATAATGCGAGGATTAAGATTACTACTATCAATAGTACTACAGCGTATATAATTTGAGAGGGTATAGTTTCAACTACTACTGGTTTAAGCTTAATTTTATAGACTGTCTCAACATCCTTTATTGATGGTATCATAGCGGCAAAGGCTCCGAAGCCTTGAATTCCTGGTATAGCGAGGAGAGGATCGTATCTAGGATGTGGTGATCTATATGGGGGATACTGGTATTGAATAATTTGAATAACTACTGGCTCATTAGTGCTAATTCTATGAAGTCCCTTGGGAAGGGG
>Ga0190308_1000041_pt1 | contig 45027 bp, 52 predicted proteins | sample 48700756_MG_FD_165050 | JGI IMG/M metagenome (GOLD analysis project Ga0190308, IMG submission 165050) | Hydrothermal vent sediment bacterial communities from Southern Trench, Guaymas Basin, Mexico - 4870-07-5-6_MG | ecosystem: Environmental > Aquatic > Marine > Hydrothermal vents > Sediment ...
CATTTTTAGATATCAACTTCTGTTTCAATTCTGTCAGACAACATTTGTCCTTGGCTTGCCCAGATCGACGATTACGATTCCATGCAAATACTTTTCTAGGATTCTTAAAATCGTCAATATAATATTTTCGATCTTCATGTCGCTGAACCCAATTACGAACATGTCGTCTATACTGTTTAAAATTGATTGTAACATCTTCATCTGACCATTGAGTATATTGTCTAAGTTCTTCCATAAAGCCATTCGAATCACATATCGCTATTACACTAGCATCGTTTGCATGAGTCTTTTCTAAACCCCATTGCTTCCGGACAGCATTCGTAATATAACCATAAGTGTCTTGCGTTGGTATAATATCTTCGTAAGATGCAAATATATGTTTCATACATGAATTCAATACACCAGCATCACGATACTTATTGACTGATCCTGATTTAGTAGGACATACTATTTTACAAGCGTGTACTTTCTTATGACATTCCGAACAAAGTAATATTAAATTAAGTGGACTGTCTGATCCTCCATTTGATTTCCAAACTATATGATGTACATGATTTACTGTATTACTAACATATTGTTTACATATCTGACATTGATAATTATCTCGATTTCGAACATATAGTTTAGTATTCTCGAAACCATATTTCATGCCTTTCGCGTATTGCCAATTACGAATATTTGGATTAATCATTTTTTGAATATCAAACTTATTATATTCAATATGTAACTTACTTTGATCTAATGGTACTCTATCGAAAATCCAACCTAATAGATTGCTATGTGAATTAATTAAATGCCAATGTGTTGGTTGGAACTTGTGTTTACGTCGATTCTTCCAAATCGGGTGTTTAAATTTAGCCACCTTGAATTTGCATTTATTATTCTTCCTATGATTACCTCGACGAGTTCGTCGATACATCCGACGAGTATCTAAGTTATCTTTAACATCAGATGTTCTAGTTTCAACTTCGCCTGAAAACAACTTGATAACATTGGTGTTATAAATTTTGTAAACACAATAACCGATATGCTTATATCCAGGATCTATTCCGACTCTAAACTCACAATCGATTGTTTTTGACTTATCAAATTTCTTGAATATTTGTACTAATATGGGTTGACCCGACTTGAGTCCGCCTTTTAAAACTTTGGCTTTGCCACGTTTTAATAATCATATCACACTTGCGTGTTGGATGACCAATATTATTTCTTGAATCTACTACAAATACGATCATGTATCTCCTTAAAAAATCTCATGATAGAGATCAACTTTAAAAAGTTAACTTGGCCTCCCTCGACTTGATTAGATGTAATATCAACTTTCGTTACCTACTTTGTCGACAATGAGGACTAGGTACTTAATAGTAATATTAAGTACCGACACCTCCAGAGCCTAGAACTGGGAATGATAATAATATCCCAGGGTGAACATTTAATCATCAACTGGTATTAGTCTGTAGTGTAAATTATTAAACTTAGATTAATTAATACACTATATGAATTCTGCGAATAGTTAAATTAGGTACCTAATAATATTAAGTACCTAAGTTGACTACTTACTATTTATGTCGGCTATAATATTTATATATTTACGGTTATGTTTATTTTCAAGCATTCCAGAATTAACTAATTTAATATACCTTGATTTTAAATCAGAACACATGCCATTCCGTTTACCATATTGACATGAACTACAACTATTATATTCCATGTTAGACACAAAAATACACCAAGGACAAATATGTTCATCCACCAACACATCAGGTGTAATTTGTTTGATGTTATAACACATTACATTCCAAACATAATTACAATTTTTATTAGTTCATGATTTAATTTCATCGATGTCTTTGGCGTCAACAAATATTAAATTACTTAAATTATAAATATATGAATTTTTAAATTTTAAGAATTTGATTATTTTAGTTTTTGACGTTTTCATTTAGTCTCCTTTTTTGCCGCAGTAAAAATAATTAAAATATCAAATTACCTTGTTCTGATACATCGATCGATTCAATAGCGTTAATTTTAATTTTACCACCAACAATACAATCAGTAATAGACAAATAATGATCATCATTTTTAATAATATATGTATTATATTGTTCAGCTTCAATTGGAAGAAAGTTATTCAAACGCAAACTCAAATCAGAATTGTTTTCATTTAAATTTTGAATACCTGGTTCTTTCTTATACTCAGGAAATATATAGATAGCAATATCTGGAATATGGATGCCTTTAACTTTGCCATCTTTAATTAAATATTCAATATAGTCAGAACCTTTACTTAGATTCTTAATAATCTTTCGTTCGTTCTTTTCAATTTTAAAACTAGCAATATCTTCTTTTTTTTCTGAAATTTCAAAAGATTCTATACTCTGCTGAACTATACTATCTTGTTTAGGTAGGAATAATTTAATTTCTCCATTAGTAACAATAAATCTACTATTCTCATCATCTGATATAATAAAAATATTATTATTACCACTAAACTGAGTAAACAAAGCAACGTATTTTTTAGGATTAATAATATCTAATGATACCAATTCACCTTTCTTATTTTTAAATATTTGACTCATATCTGCTTGAATGACATTATCAACACTGCTTTGAGTAATGATTGAGTTTCGAATCATTATGGTATCATCATTTTCCTTTGACAATACAGCTAATATCTTGGTCATATTGTCGAAGTTGGCAGGACTAATCTCAGTAAGCACGATCTCAGCTTCAGGCTCAAACGTAGATTCAATCTGAGTACTTGGGTCTACGATATTTGGGTCTACGATATTCTGGGTTATTGTATTTGGGTCTACGATATTCTGTTCGAAAGGGTTTTCTAATTCCATCGGTATATTTTCTGCGACGTCTTGAATTGCTTGGTCCATGAAATTGTCAATATCTTCCATATAATTCTCCTTTGTATTTTAAATTATACACATTGTTTAATATTTTTGTGCAATCTCGTTGTTTAATTACCAATAAATATTGACTACAATATTAGCTTTAGTTGTAGTGAATAACAAATTCATTAGATATAATGACTTATCAATAGAGTTATCAAGCATGTATTCTTTAATTGATTTAATAATATATTTTCCAATATTGTTTTCAAAGTCGGTAGCATCTTTTTCATTAGTAAATAAAAAATGTAATCCAGAATCATCTAATTTTTGAATTAACTCAATATTAATTTTTGTTTTTGTTGCAGCTAATTTGATGATGTTGGCGTATAATGTTTTCGGAATATTTGATTTAGTAATATTTTTTTCCAATTTTAAGTCTCCTTTTATAAATTACTTGATTATTCTAAGTTTTTGTTTTGGTTTATGTTTATCCTCAGGTATATGTGTATAACCTACAATTGTAGATCGGTCAAAAATTATTTCGTTATCGTATTCTAATGTGTAATAAGTTTGATCTTTTTCATAAATTAATCGCTTCGCATTAACACATCGCAACGTATCTGAACCTGCGTATTTAATTGTACATTGAAATTCTACATTGCCTTCCAAAAATAATACGATTTGTGTTTTCAGCGGAAATTTCAGCATAAACACTCCTTAAAAAATAAGATTAATATCCCGATTACAAAATGTAATCGAGATATTATTATGTAATCTGCGCTACGCTACTTTGAATCCTTGCAATTGATCCTGCAAGGATGTATTCACTTTAGGAATTAAATCTACTTCTCCCGATATAATTTCAAGAGAGGTATCCACTCTTTTTGTAAATTTTCTTGGCCAAGTTTCACAATCTGGCCAGGAACTTTTGATTTTATCATTAATTTCAACCCTTAAGTCACCTTCAATTTTGGCGAATTTCGATAGTGTAATGTTTATAATACCAATAGTGTTATCTTTCGTAATCCAATAGCGCATATATCTCCTTATTATATAAATTAAAAATATTCCAGATATAAATTATTTATATTTGGATTAAAATAGTTAAGTACTATTTTATAATATATTAATTTCTATATGAGTCACATGAATAGTAAAATTTTAATACTATTATATTATACACATTCCGCTATTATTTAATATCTTTGTGCAATATCGTTGTTTGATTTCACCTAAATGTTCAGTAACAATTCGACGTTGTGTGGTTGCCCAGCTCTTCACGACATCGACTCCTTTCGGGCATCGGATTATATCACCAGGTTTGAATAACATATCATTGTGGCTTTTTCGATATATTGTCCGACCAGGTTTGGCAATAATTTTAACTTTATGTAATACATTTTTAGATATCAACTTCTGTTTCAATTCTGTCAAACTACATTTCTTCTTATCTTGCCCAGATCGACGATTACGATTCCACGCAAATACTTTTCTAGAATTACTAAAACCATCAATATAATATTTCCGATCTTCATATCGATGCACCCAATTACGAACATTGCGACGATACTGTTTGAAATTGATAGTAACATCTTCATCCGACCATTGAGTATACTGTCTAAGTTCTTCCATAAAGCCATTCGAATCACATATTGCTATTACACTAGCATCATTTGCATGAGTCTTTTCTAAACCCCATTGCTTCCGGACAGCATTTGTAATATAACCATATGTATCTTGTGTTGGTATAATATTTTCATATTCAGCAAACATATGCTTCATACAAGAGTTCAATACACCAGCATCGCGATACTTATTGACTGATCCCGATCTAGTAGGACAAGCTACTTTATTAGCATGAACTTTTTTATGACATTCCGAACAAAGCAATATTAAATTAAGTGGACTGTCTGATCCTCCATTTGATTTCCAAACTATATGATGTACATGATTTACTGTATTACTAACATACTGTTTACATTGATAATTGTCTCGATTTCGAACATATAGTTTAGTATTCTCAAACCCATATTGCATACCTTTTGCATATTGCCATTTTTGAATATTTGGATTAACCATTTTTTGAATATCAAACTTATTATATTCGATATGTAACTTGCTTTGATCTAATGGTATTCTGTCAAAAATCCAACCTAATAGATTACTATGTGAATTGATTAAATGCCAATGTGTTGGCTGAAACTTGTGTTTTGATCTGTTCTTCCAAATCGGGTGTTTAAATTTAGCCACCTTGAATTTGCGTTTATTATTCTTTCTATGATTGCCACGTCGAGTGTTGCGATACATTCGACGAGTATCTAAGTTATCTTTAACATCTGACGTTCTAGTTTCAAGTTCGCCTGAAAACAACTTGATAACATTGGTGTTATAAATTTTGTAAACACAATAACCGATATGTTTGTATCCAGGGTCTATTCCGACTCTGAACTCACAATCGATAGGTTTGCTAAATGTCTTTTTAATCAATTTTACTACTATGGGTTGTCCCGGTTTGAGACCGCCTTTTAAAACTTTGGCTTCGCCACGTTTTAATAATTTTCGGATCATCTCACACCTGCGTGTGGGGTGACCAATATTGTTGTTTGCATCTACTACGAATACGATCATTTGTATCTCCTTAGAAAGTCCGATGGTGGGGACTATTTAAGTTATGGTACCTTAAAAATGTAGGTTTCCCTCGACTTGATTAAACGTAATATTGACTTTCGTTACCTACTTTGTCAACAATGAGGACTAGGTACTTAATATTAAATATTAAGTACCGACACCTCCAGAGCCTGGAACTGGGAATAGTAATAACATTCCAGGGTGAACATTTAATCATCAACTGGTATTAGTCTGTAGTGTAAATTATTAAACTTAGATTAATTAATACACTATATTAAACTTCTGAATAGTTACTTTAATAATGCAATCCTAAACAAGTAACAAATGTTTTCATTACATTAAATGTGGTTCCTTGTTTAATATTTTTAGGCATATCGGAATGTCCATTCATAGTAATATTATTAATAACTTCACGTTTAGATTTATGATCATCAGATCGCAAAGTATATAATTCATCTAATACATTACCAGCATTAACAGTTAATAATGCATATAGATCTAAATTTCCAACGGATTGGCCACCAGATTTAGATTTACCTTTAACAGGTTGACCAGATAAATAATTATATTTGCCTAATCCTGATCTAGCTGTAACATATGATTTAGATGTTTGCTCTAATGATTGCATATAACATTTTCCAACAGGAACTTTATCTTTAGTCCAAGTTTTAAATTCTGGTAAATAAACATATTCATCCAATTCAATATTTAATAATTTAGAAGCATTTTTAATATTTTTAAATGGTACATCACTGAACGGTGAAATCAAAAAAGATAATTGAAATTCTTTATCATTCTTTATCATTTTTCGGAATTTATTAATATCATTTTGTTTAATATATTCTTCAATACTTTCAACTAATTCTTTAATTCCTAATGTTTCATAAACATCAATTATTAATTTAATAATATTAGATGTTTTTATTTTTGGGTCTTGAGCTTTTTCTTTAATTTGTTTATTTAGATAATATATTATTTTTCCTAAATATAATTCTTTAAGCATTGCAATATTTTTTCGTCCAAATAATCCAACAGGACTAATAAACACATCAATTGAGGTATTATCTTTAGTATATGGATTATCTTTTTTATTAATTATATGAGATATGCAACCTTTTGCTCCATATCTAGAAGCTAATTTATCACCTATTTGCAATTCTTCTTGTTGTTTAATATAAAATACAATTTGAGAACCTTCAAATTCCATACCACCTTGTAATTTATGATTACCAAATTTTAAAAATTTTAAAGATAAATTATCTTTAGCTTTAATTTTATCATCTTCTGTATCATATGAACTTTCTAATTTAGTAAGAGTATCCGATATATCATTAACTAATTGTTTGTGAGCTGTAAGAATTTGTTTATCTGTTTTATTCTTATTATTTATAAATATTTTAATATCGACAATTTCACCATTTTTGCCCATTAATTTAATACTATTATCGGTTTGTTTATAATTACTTTCGTTGACGTCTTCATCTTTTGAAGGATTTATAAAATCATAAGTTTGAAGATATGTATCTAAAGTATCTGGGTAAATAAATTCGACTAGCGTATCCTTATTAGAAATTTCTTTATTAATACTATTTTCTAATTTTAATATTTTTGTATTTGGAGGAATAATAATTTGAACTTTTTTAATAATATCTCGTTTTAAACTATGAGCCATATCTCCAGATATTACATATGCATCTTCATATACTAATCCTTTATATTGCATTAATGCCATTGTAGTATTTCTACCAGCACAATACATTCCATACTTATTAAAATTTTTAGTCCATGCAACAGGTTGTCCTTTTTTGATTTTATCCCCTTTTTTAACAGTATTCATACTTAATTGAATGAATGCACCCATATAGGTTTTTGATAACCGTGGAATAATATCAAATACTTCTTTATCTTTATTATTATATTCAATAGTTATAGTTTTATTTTGATCTACGGCGATAATTGTACCATTTTGTTTAGCTTTCTGAATATATTTTTTTGAACTTAATTCACCAGCAATATATTCAGCTCCTGTTCCAACTAATGGTGGTTCATTACCATCAGATGGTGTACTTTGTTTTGCATGAGTTGCTGCCATAATCATTCTATCAGAATCTCCTTGATTAACAAATGGAGTCAATGCTTCATTTAATGATACGGCTTCGAAACTTTTCAAAAACTCAGGATTATTAATACTATAACTTCCAAAATCATTAATAATTGATGGTGTTAATGTATGTGATACTGTAAGTCCAACATTTCCAGATTCAGGAGTTGTTAATGCTGATAAATTTCCAATTTGACTAGGATGAATATTTCGATGTTCTTTTTTAAATGATTGACTATTAGGAACACCATTTGGTCCAGTTTTAATTGTTTGGGAGGCCAATGTAATTCCTTCAATTGGATTTGGAGCATTAGTATATTGAAGAACTCCTGGTTGAGTATAAATATTTTTAATAATATAATCTTCCATCAAGTTAATCTTTGCATCTTTTAATCCGATATTGGTTTTTTTTCTATATTCATTATGAGCCATAGTTAACTGTTTATACATAATATTCAACATCATTTCAGATAACCTAGAACGATATATTTTCAAATCTGCTAAATCATCAACGTTATCATTTAGTAATTTACTTAAACAATGAGTAGATAATAAATTGGATAAATTAGTTGGTAAATTTTCAAATTCTAATAATTCTTTAGTTACTGGATCAATTTCATAATCATTTAATAATTTTAAATTATAAGTAGATAATTGACCATAATGTTTATCTATTATTGGATGAATTTTAGTAGGATCATCTAAATCGTCAATTGTGGTTTTTATTTTGAAAACTAATAACCCATTACAAATAAATTTTTGTTTTTCTGAATTAGGAAGTAATACTAATAATTGATTATTTTTTGTTTTAATAATATATTCTGATTTTTCATCTGTTATATCATTAACCTTTTTATAATCAATTTCTAAATCATTTAATGTACACAATAACCCTTTTTGTTGCCATAAATAGGTAATTAGTGGTAATTTTAATCCACCGATATATATAGCAATATATTGTAATGATTGTTTTGTTTTTCCTAATGAATCTTTTGGATTGACAGAGTGTATTTTTTCAATTATTTTTTCATATATTAATTCATGTTTTGATTTAGATATTGGTTCATTATTGGTGTTTAATATTTTATTATTTTCAGAATCATAAGTGAATTTTTCTAATTTATCATGATATATTACATTACCAGTAAAAAATATTTTAGAATCATCATTAAATATACATTTTAACTCATCTTTAGATTTAATCAATGTTGGATATTTTAATTGGATATATGATAAAATTTCATTGGTTTTAGATAAATCAAATTTTGCATTTTCTAATGATAAATGAATAATCGCATAATTACTTAATATTCTAACTTTATTTTTATCAGTTTTTGTTACGGGTTTCATAAACTGTTGGTTAGCCATAATATATTGTGACCCATTTAATTTCACATATCTATCATTAACTATACCTGGAATATTTAATTTTACATCATATGGTTTTTTATTTGGACCACTTGTATTTTGTAATGTAATATTATATTGAATGATTCGATCCGCATTATTATCAATAATTGTATGATCAATATTTTTAACTGTTACAGGATGATCTGGAGTATTTTCTAAAGTTGAAAATAGTTTTTCAATATTTTTATGAATAGTTTGTTCGAACTCATATTTTTGTCTCCATGCACTTGTTGTATAATCAATATTAATTATTTTTTTAGGATTAATAATTTGTTCTGTTACCATATCTGAAAATGTTAATGGTGTTCTATTATTATTAATATTTTGAATTTTATCTAATAACTTTTTAGGATTTGATATAAAATCAGGATCAATCTCATCGGTATTATATAATGTATTATTAATCGATCTAAAAATTAATTCAGAAGCTGATAAATTATTTAATTTTCCATTATTATTTAAATAATCTTGAATTGAATTATTAACATTAGCTATAATATCAGGATTGGTAATATTATGTTTTTTTAATATTTTTGATAATTGTTTGTTATCTATAGTAGCTGAAATTGAATTGTCTTTTGAAAATGAAGTAACCAACGCTGTTGATTTTATTGTTTTTGTTTTTGGTTTATCTTTTTTAGCAAATAATGTTGATAGTTTATTAATATTTTTAATTAATAATATATTTTTATCATCATCATCTTTGCTGTATATGGGGAACACATATTTAGGAGTATGAATTAGAACTTTATTTGAATAAAAATTAGTTTTTTCTAATTGATCTGTTAGGAAATTAATTTTTATATTTGTGAATAGATTAAATAGATCAGTGGCTTCATTTTCTATTATGAATAATGGGACAATATCAATTATTGGATTTTTAGCAGATATACTAATATATACTTTTTTTAATTCCTCAAATATTGTGGCTGCTGCTTTTTTAGCATTATATTTTTCTATAGCGAAAGTATAAGCAGTACTTAATAATGTCAAATCATACAAATAAAATAATCTATCAGATTCTTTTAACTTTGATAACGCTGGCAGAGTTGATATGACCTTTAATTTTCGTGATTCACTTGCTTGATTCATATCTTGCTTTAATTTTAAATTTTGTTTTTTGCCGTTATAAAGTTTGTTTGCAATAGTATAAACTTGAGAAGGACTAATAATAGATTCAGATTGAGATAAATATAAATTCAATTTAGGTAAGAATTGAACTAGATTAATATTTGCATCGGGAACTACTAAAAACATTGTGGGTCTATCGACTCTCAGCTTGTGTTTGATAATTAAATTATCGTTCAGTTTTGATAACTGACTTTCTGTTAATATAGTTGTTGACATAATATTTTTCCTTTTAATAAATATCTGGAAATAATTTAAAAAAATCAAATTCTAATAAATCATTAAATAGATATGAATAAAAATAAATTAAGGTGTTATCTGGTTTAATGATTGGTATAGCAACAGTGAATAATTTTAAATTAGAATTAATTAAATAATTAGTAATTAATATTGTTGGTTTGTATTTGAACTTAGCAATGATATAAATATTTTTTTGAGTTTCTGATTGTTCACTTTCTTCCAGACACTTATCAATCCATTGTTTTAATTTAGTATATTTAATAAATGTTGGGACATCATTTGCATATCCATGTTTGCATTCAAATAAAAATGGAAATGATCCATTAAATTTAGCAGGTAATTGTTTAACAGGAACAATATCACCAAGCCATGCAGTTTTAATAGCGCCAGATGTTAAATGTCGTCCTAGAATCGTTGGGCTATCGAACATCCAAAGACCTAATTGTTTTGCGGTAGTATTTTCAAACTTATTGCCTTTTGCTTTGCTTTTGCCTGGTAGCATGATTTGTCTCCAAATTAAAAAAATAATTTATCCAAATACTTTTTATATTACTATAAAAAGTATTTGGATAAAATGTTAAACTTCGAAAATATTACCTTTAATTAGACAATCTGTATCGAGCCAAGAACCTAAGTCACCATTTGGGCAATCACAAACAAAAACAGCATCTTCAGTATCCCAGATAACAATTTCGTCCAGATTATTATCAATATGATCCCAATAAACAATATCCCCAATATAAATATCTTTTCCATTTTTGGAATTATACCCAGTATATTGTGTAATAATAATTTCACGTTGTGAAATTGCTGTGTGATTATTATATATAAAATCAAAAATTTCAGTAGCTTGGTGATATGACATTGTTTTGTCTTTTACTGACCACGCTCTAAATTTTAAAGGCATACCAACAATATTATTAACCGTTATATTTCGCATGAATCTCCTTGTATTATAGTTTTGATATTCTAAGTTCTTCAGAGTCTTTAAAGTCATCCATATCTGGCTGGTCGTCTGGGTTCATACTTTCACCATACCACTCCCAGTTATCAACACCTCCAACTTCCAATCTATTCAATTTTTCTGAATCTATTATAAGCCTTAAAAACCGTTTTTTGTAATTGTAATAGTACCTTTCATATGTGTCTCCTTAATTTTTTGATCAACATTTAAACAAAATTATATACATAACCGTAAATTAATACGGTTATGTATATTTGTTATTGTATATCTATAAGTATTTGGTGTTTTTCATTATTGATCTGATGCACCCATCTTACAACAGGTTTTTCATCAACTACTTTGATAACACTATTATTAATCATTACGCTGCCAACAACTACTATTAATGCCAGTAATAAGATTTTCATATTTCCTTTATAAGTTATAGTTATTTATATTATATAATTAATTTCTATATGAAAATCAAGAATAGTTACTTAATATTATATGAATTATTAATCTTCAACATAATCAATTTCAGCGACATCAAGCACATTAATTGTTGTTATAATGACTCCGTTCTTTCGAATCTCGATAAACGCCATAGAATTATCGGTGATATAACCATATGGTATTCCAATGAATTCTTCATTTATAGTTTTGTCCGGAACAACAAATAAACATTCATTATTATTTTTTTCTAATAAAACATAACGTCTAATTTGTTTTTTTGATCACCTGAAATCATGTTTATGTTTTCCTTTTGAGTATAACGTTTAATAATTATTGTTTTGTACTTCTTAAATTAACTATGATTTGTTTTTTTAAAAAACTTAGTATGTCTAATACTTATTAATCCTACTATACCACAACCCAATAACACTATTGTTATAGGTTCAGATACAGGTATTATAGGTAATCTTTTACTATATTCTAGATTATCCAAAACTGGATAATTACCAGATAGCCAAAACCCAAAAATATCTGATTGATTTCTTAAAATTCTATGAAATTATGTTTATTTGCTGTAGATATAGAAAGTTGTATATATTCTAAAATATTACCAGCAAAATTTAATGCGGATTTAGTACATAATGATGTATTATGATTAATAAATTTATCACCTGCTAAAAAATCAGTATTGAAAATAAAATCCATATGATCTGGATTACCTGTGATAAGCTTAACATAACTATTTATGTTTGAATTCCAATATCCATTATATCCCAATCCGTATGAAGAATTACCGATTATAATATTAGAAGATAAATTATTAAATATTATAGCATTTCCATTTGGAAGTCCATATAGCTAATTACTATTAAACTTACTAAAGTTAAGTATACTATCGTTTATAATAGAAGTTGATGAAGTGATATGATCGGCACTGACCACACATACTGTACTAAAAAACAGTATTAATATTATTACTATTATTTTATTTAACATGGTGTCTCCTTTTTTAAAATTAAAAATTAGATTGATTCCTCTATTTAATTAATTTCTATATAAACTTCAATGAATAGTTACTTAAATTATATTAAAAGTTGGATTGATTCCTCAACAATATTTATTATTTTATCAGCTTCTTCCCGGTCACTTGCTTTTTCCTCTTCAGGCAATTCGGCATAAGCTGTATTTGCTTGTCGAGTCCAGCGGTCAACAGCCCACACTGGAATAATAATTGTCCCATCTGAATTTTTAATTGACTTACTAAACATGTACTTCATCCAACCAGCCCACATGACGTGGGGCGTGATCAGCTAAAATTTCTTGAATGTTATCTAACATGAACTATTCCTTTTAATTAATGTGTTGTGTTTTTATACTTTACAACATCAACTCCTTTTGAACATATTTAATCCATTAGACTTAGGTATTGATAATTAATTCTTCACAAAATCATAAACATTCATGTTTTTTGTTATGGGATCGTCATCAAATTTTTTTGGTGCTGGAATATCGATTTGATAATCTATTTCTGCAACATCATGTGCGTTAATAGTTGCAATACAAATTCCCTTTCTGCACACTTCAATAAATGCTATAGAATTATCGGATACATAACTATATGGTACCCCTATAAATTCTTCATCTTCATCAGAATTTGGAAATATGCCTATACTCATATTATCAGACGAAACATACATCCTGATTTTCTTTTTGTGGTTGCCAGTTATCATGTGTGGTTGTCTCCTTTTTAAAAAAAGTTTAAATTATTAATACACTATTTATTAATTAATTTCTCTATAAAATTTATAAATATACACTTAATTATAGTTACTATTACGAACCATAATCCGATCAATTGGAGATAATGGTTTATCAATATTCTCATCAATTAAACTTAGTTTAATTGCTTTATTTAGATCTTGAAATCCAAGTTTAGAAATAAATGATCCAGTTATAAATGGTAAATCTTTAACACCAACAATTTGAGTAGATTTATATCCAGATAATCTAGCTGGACTATTTAAATCTTTTTTATTTCGAAATATAATTGATACTAATAATTCTAAATGAATTAAATCCATTTTTGGCATTTCAGTAACTAATGATTTTAATAATAATGTCTCGTCTTTAATATATTTTACAGTACCATCTAATAATTTAGATACTAATTCAGGATTTAAACTTTTTATATATTTATCTTTTGACATTATTAATTCTTTTTTATTATATATAAAAGTAAATAGTTTTCCTTTTTGAGTAGTATTTTGAGGTTTAAATAAATCAACATTAAAATTAAATGGTAATCCAAATATAGCATTATCAAATTCAACATTAATCATACCTGGCAAATTAAGTTTATCTGGTAAATCAGAATAACTAGGTTCAGAATAATCTTTTAAATTAATTTGAATAATAACATTATCTTTATTAGCGTAAATATCGTTTTTATGGATGTCTAATAGTTTATTTAACATTGTAATATTGGCAGATGAATTATTAATTGTATTTTTAAAATCAACATCAATAATTTTAAATCGTTGAGCTTTATGTCTTAGTCCCATCATAATATTAACAGCTACCATATTCAATGCACCGGCTGATAATATTCCGATATTGGTAGTGTCAAGACTTTTTGCCGTAGTACCATAACAAATAGGACAAATACCATCTTTCTGTTTACAATATAATGGAGATCGAAGATTAATTTTTGTATCTATTAATTCATCACAATTCTTTTTAGTTATTAATATTGGTTCTCCATTTTTGGCATCAATATAGTATCGATTTAAAATAGTACTAACATTTATTTGGGATATATATAATTCTAAATATTTTTTAGTCTTGCAATCTTTTCCAGTTAATTTCATATTCGATGCTGCCATAGTTGCTTTCCGAGCTAAATATCCAGGAGTTCTAACGGCATTAGTTTTAACATAAAATCCATTTCGAGCTTCACTAGCAGCAGTATAATAATCTTGTATATTATATCCATCTGAAATTGCAGTAGGTACTTTGGTAATATTCCCAACAATATCTGAACAATATCCTTTAGATACCATAAGAGTTTTAAATGTATCTTTTGATAATTTTCCAGATACTCCACTTTCTAATGCTTTTATAAATGGAGTATCTTTAACATTTTCATCCATCAATTCTTTTAATAATTTATTTCCTTCTTTTTCAAATTGAGAATCGGTCATAGTTTCTGCATTTTTCAAAAATTCATCTTTTAATTTTTGAAAGTTGGATGTAGATATTACATTTTTGATGTTTAATGATGATGGTGAAATTGTAGCTAATTTAAAAGATTCTTTATTTAAAGTATTAACAACATCAGTAGCGATTTTTAAATCATATTTTTGATAAATGTCTGTTAATATTTCATCAATTCTATTTTTATCAACTACATCTGTTATCAATGGATATTTTTCTGGTAATAATAAATTAAACCAAATTTGTCCCAATGATAATTTCTTATTTTTATTTTTTGTTTTTAAAGTGTCAACAAATGAAAATGGAGTTTTAAGATCTACATTATCATTTTGCAATTCTGTATAAACTCGTTCGATAGTCCAATTATTCTTGTAAATCATAAAATACTCCTTGAATGATATTAATGTATGCCAGATGAACCAAATCCAGATGTTCCTCTAACAGTTTCATTAAGTTTAGATACAGTAGTAAATACTGGAGTAGGAACAAATGCTACTTTAGCTTGAGCAATTCGATTTCCATAATTAATTACGAAAGAGTCAGTTCCTAAATTATATAATCCTACTTTAATTTCTCCTCGGTAATGTGAATCAACAGTACCTGGAGAATTTAATATAATAACTTGGTGTTTTGATGCTATCCCACTTCGAGGTCGGATTTGTAATTCAAAAAAATTATTACTTGGTAATTGAATTTTAATTCCAGTACTAATCAAAACTGATTGATTTGGTGATAGATTAATAGGTTCTTCATTACAACATCTTAGATCAAAACAACAGTCACCAGTATGTGTATATTCTATTTCTTTAAATTTATCAAAATTATAATTATTTAAATATTCAATATTAACTTGTGGATATAATATGTTTGTAATAGTTTCAATAATTGACTTTGGCATGTTTTCCCTTTTTCTTTTTAGTTTTTAGTTTTAATATAAACGAAACGGCCGATAGACAGAATAAAAATTATTCATTACACACATTGATTTAGACATTTGAATAACGTTACGCTGCTCAAATCCACTATTGCCTACAGAAATAGCATTCAATACATCATTGATATTTGCTTCAGGTGTATATATAGTTGAAATTTGAAAGTCTCTTCTTCCAACTCGATTATATAATTGAGATGCATCAGCTACTCCTAATTTTTGAAAATCGGCTCCATTAAATTTAGAAATAGTTGGAATGTAAACATTTTTAACTTTAATATTTAATCCAATCCCAACAGCATCCGTTGCTAAAATGGTTTTTAATTTTCCAGAACTAAATAGATCAACCACGATTTGTTGATCTTTCATAGCTATTTGTAATTCAGATTTAGACATGCCTTTTTTATCTGGTCTGAAAACATAACCAAATCCATGAAGAACAGCTAATCGCAATAATGGATTTTCAATTTCAGAAGATCCTGGCATTTGTGCTGCTTTTTTAATTAATTCTTTACTATTAAATTGAATGGTACCAGTAGGTTTATTATCTGAACCTCGTTGAAAAGATGTAGTTGATAATTGTTGAAAATTTGGTGAAGTAACAGCCCCAGCATCAATATCTTTTGATGTGTATCCTGATTTGGTAGTTTGATCTATAGCTTTTGTAATTAACGATTCAATTAATTTCTTACTAAATAAAATAATTAAATTATTATTTTCTTTTGGATTGGTTAATAATCCAACTATTGTTTGATGACTATTAATACTATCATTTGGAATAATAGAAATTTTAGAAGCATTTCCTTCCGAACTAGTTAATTGTTTTATTTTAATACTCAAACAAAAATTTAAATAATTAATTAAGTTTTTTGCAGATATTGGATTGATCGTTCCACTTAAAAATATAACATTAGAATCGGGTTGTTTATTTTTTAAAATTTTATACAATACATTAGCACAATCTACAACATCTTTTTTATTTTTAATTGGTTCTTCTGGATTATATTGTAATGTATGAGCTTCATCAATAATAATAGTTTTAATATTTTTTCCAGCTTTTTTAAATACTTTTGAATATGCTGATCTATGAACCGTAATAATAAATAAAGCTTTTTCTGTTCGAGGAGTATAAACTTCAGTAGCTCGTTGAACTAGAACATTTTGAACATAATGTTTAATCTTTGATGCTACTTTTGTATGTACTATTGAATCAATTTGATCAATTTGTTGTTTAATTTTTATCATATTCTTTTCAATATTTTGATTATGATTTTGATTAAACATTATAGTTAATCGGTTGTATTGATCCATTAACTTACTCCGAGTAACTAATTCTTGTTTTAAATTAACATTAAAATTTTGTTGGATATATTGAATTACTTTATTATTTGGAAGAGATTGAACCATATTTAAACTTGTAAATAATATTTGATATAATAAATTAGATACTTCATTATATATTTGATCACATAATGCTCTTGTTGGTACCGCATATAAAACTTTATGAATACTTTCAGGGTTATTTAATATTTTTTTAATATTTCCCATTAAATTAAGATAATTATTATGAGATATTCGCCTCGGATCATTAATATATTTATCAACCATGCCTGGATTTACTTTTAATATTTTCTGAGCCCAAGAATACATAACTGGTGCTGTTTTTCCTGCACCCGGACTTGCAACGACATATATTGAATTGTTTGCGTCTAATGCATTAATAATTTCTTGTTGCCACGTTGCGAAATTATATTTAAACAATTCGATTCCTTGGCGATCATGAGCAAAATCTGAACTTGATGACGAACTTCTAGATCTTGCTGCTCCAGACGGTGAATTTAAAACACTTCCAAGAAAACCAAGATCTTCATTAATAATATTTGAGTTTAATATTGATATTGACATTATATTTCCTTATTTTTTTGTAACTATTCAAGAGTTTTAGATAGAAATATATATATAGTATAAAAGAAGGTATGCAAATGGTTGGTTCTTTATGATTCTCACGAATTATGATGTTTTGCAAATCCTCTTTTTTTGCATTAATTATTAGTAGCGTTATACACAGCAATTACCGAGTCATGTTCTAATGAATAATTAATTGTTTGATCTACTGAACTATATAATTGACTTTTAGTATTTTGGGGATTTAAATTTTCTGTAGCTTGTTTTATTGCTTCGTTTGTTAATACACTATAAATAGCTAACGCATCTCCATCAAAATCTCCACCTATTCTTTTACAGTTTAGTGGATTAATTTTTAATACACTATTAGTATCAAATACAATCACATCAGATGATACATAACTTTCTCTATTTTCAACAGGATCGCGTTTATATAAAACTTGTTTACCTTCAGTTATTATTTTTGCCGTAGAAATTAAAATATCTTTAAACATTGGTGTAATACTTTCTGGTTCTTCATATACTTTATTAACAAATAATGAAATAGTATTATTATTTATATTACTTAAATCATTAATCCCCAAATATTGTTGCATTTGTGTTATTATTATTTGATCTGGATCTTTATTGAATATATAATATATAAAAAACGGTTCAAATAATTTTAATACAATATGCCAACTCAATCCCACTTCTCCTAATTGTAATGTTAGATCTGGAACAATTACTAATCTAGCAGAATAATCAACTACCTTTTTTAATATTCCACTTCTAATTAATCCATGTTTTCCTTTTAGTAATTCTTTAATTTGTTTATTAACATTAATTAACAATTGTTCTGTTTTATTATATATTTCAGTTGTCATTTCTGAATCTAATAACTCAGGAGTATCTGGTAAAATATTAATATAATTAATTAACCTTGTATATAATATATTAATTTCAGAGTATTGAATTTGAGTTTTATTTTCTCGAATTGTTATATCTCGTAATCCAGCGGGAAGAACAAGATATTTATCTATTAATATATTATCTATATTTTTTTTAATATAATCTATTGTTTTAGGTTTTTCAGTTTCCAGTTTATCCCAATTAATTTTTTTAATATTATCAATAAAAAACATAGAACCGAACGATCCATTTTTTAAATCTACAACCAATTCACCATCTTTTGAAATTATATATTTTTTTTTATTAAGTATTAATTTTGTTAGATCTGGGTTAATAGATGTTAAAATAGGATAAATTTCAGGATGGATAAATTTAACATTTAATGAAATATATCCGAATTTAGTTTTTCTATTTCTCGAACCAATGGGGTCAAATATCTCCTCAGAGAATAATCCTTGAGGATCAAATTTTCGACCAGATGTATAGTATTTTGAATTAGTAACCTGTTTAATTTTGCGGTCACTAATAAACTTGTCAATATTGAGTAGTGATAGTTTCAAAGTATTTCTCCTTTATGATTTTTTAAATAGTTTACAATACCCTTTTTTAAACTATTTAACAATTAAGATAAATAGTTTAAAAAAAGATATCTCGTATGTAATTAAATACATACGAGATAGTGTTGATTTATGATTTAAATATCTAAATTGTCATACATAAATGAAAGAGTATCAATATTTAAAATTAAGTCCTGATTAAATTTGAATAATTTAGATGCAAAATGAGAGTGATTACGTTCTTCAGGTGTCATGGTTTTGCATCTTTCAGATGGCATACCAATTGGTTCAAGTTTATTGTAAAGGTGTTCAACAATCTCAGATAATTTATTTAAATGATGAGCCATATCATCAAATTCGATTTGAATATTTGATGGTTCTACTGATCCTATATTTTCTTGTTTTAATGCACTATTATTCATAATGTCTCCTCTTTTTCTTTTAAAAAATTAATGGTATTATATATGTAACAGGTGTAATTAAAGTCTATTTATTGATTATCAGGCAGCACATTTAGAGCAGCTTGAATATTTGTACTAATATAGGTTGACCCGATTTAAGTCCGCCTTTTAAAACTTTGGCTTTGCCACGTTTAATAATCGTCTGATCATGTTACACTTGCGTGTTGGATGACCAATATTGTTTCTTGAATCTACTACAAATACGATTATGTATCTCCTTAAAAAATCTCATGATATGGATTTAACTTAAAAAGTTAACTTGGTTTCCCTCGACTTGATTGAATGCAATATTGATCTTCGTTACCTACTTTGTTAACAATGAGGACACCTCCAGAGCCTGGAACTGGGAGTAGCATCTCAGGGGAACATTTAATCAATACATCTGTAACTCCCTAATCCAGTAGACTAGGTATTGTAAATGTTTCCTTTAAAAAGTTAAACAATTTTCGGAATTATCAGATTTAAATAAATCAACATGAATTCTTGGGGAATAATTAAAACCATACTCTTTACAAAAATTAATAGTATCAAAACAACTTTGTTTATATTTATTATTAAAATTCATAGTCGAGTAACTTGGTGTTAATGGCATAATCCAAAAATTAGAAGATTTATATAATTTAAATGTCATTAATACCTGATAAAAAGTTAAAAGCTTTTGTTCTGTAGCTTTACAATATACTAATTTAAATATATGTTTAATATCATTTTCTAATAACAATAAACATAACATTTCAAATGAATCAATAATTTGTTGAGACGTAATATCAGCCTTATAATCTTTTGATTTTAATTTTGGTGAAATGATCAATTGAATATTTTTTGAATGTATAATATCTAAGTTAGCAATATCAAACCCATTTGTCTCAATTTGAATATTGTGTGACGTATTATATTTATCAATAATAAATTTTAATAATTTTGGTTGGTAAAATGGTTCTCCTCCAGTAATCATAAAATTATAAATATTTGGATATTTAGTAATCATAGCCTCAATTTGAGATGCTATATCTGAAAATGAATATGGATTGCGATTCTTTTGCCAAGTATACTTAGAGTCACACATTGGACAATTCAAATTACAACCATTAAATCGAATTAATATTACAGGGTATCCGATACAATTGCCTTCGCCCTGTATTGTGCATATGATCTGATTAATATAACCAGTATCCGGCATTATGTCTCCTTTAATTATATCATCCAATTTTTTAAAGAACTGATGTGTATTTTATTACACTCAAAGTCGAATTTTCTACATTGTTCTATTACACATTCTGGATATAAATATGCTTCTACCAATTCATTTTCCGATCCGTCAGAATGTAAACAGGTTTTATATTCTCCACATATAGTGCATTTTTCTTTTTGTACATATATCTTTCCGATGATGTTATAACTTCCTTTGAAGTTTTTAATAACTTCCCGGTTCATAATGTATTCCTTTGATGGTTATTTTTAGAAATAATAATAGTTAATTTTTTATAATATTAATTTCTATACGACCTTCATGAATAGTAACTAATATTATTATTTTAAATCTGCTGGAAATTTAATATCTTTGGCAAATAATGTTACTCCTTTATTTAATCGAGTAATATCAGCATCATCAATATATGCATTATGAAATGAACTAATATATGAAAATGAATTTAAAATACCGGTACATGTTGGATCATTAAAAACTGCTGGATATATTTTTTTCCAATCATGTAATAATAATTTTAATTTAGTTCTAAATATATTACTATTAGAATTTAGAAATAAATCTAATAAATTATATTTGTTAATAACTATATTCATAGTCGAATCTATAATATGTTCGTAAATAACATGCAATAATGAATATAATTTTGGATCATTGATTTGATTTCCGTTTTTAAGATTGGTAATGTTTTGATTGATCAAATCAAAAACGATTTTATTTGGAATAAATTTATGTAATGTTTCTTCATTTTTAATAAATTGGAAAATAGGCAACTCTCTAATCTTATAAAGAGCTGTGATGGTATAATTAATAGTATCAAATGTAATATTAATATTTTTGGTTTTATCTTTGTGATAAATAGTATTAAATAATTTATCTAAAAATAACATAACAAATCGATCATATCTATGATATACTCCAAGAATATGTAAAATAGAAGTTCCAGTTGTTTTTTGATTTTCTATAAGTTTACATATTTTAAATGCTTGAGCAATAAATGGTGAAAATTTAATATTAGTTATTCCGCGTAAACTAACTAACCCACCAATGGCATGATGTTTTAATAATGAATCTTTCCAAATATCATTATATAAATCATTGAATATATCTTGTTGTTTTTTAATTTTAAAATGCCAAACATATATAAATTTTTCATATAGTTTTTTATTTTGTTCTAATATTTTTTTAGTTTCAATATTAGCTTGATAATTGAGTTGTTTAATATTATCTTTTGTATTGTACTTTGATTCATTTAAAAATATCGGGATATCTAATGAAATAATATAATCAAAATATTTAGAATATTCTTCTATAAAATATGTATAACATTCAATAAATTTTGTGATTTGTCTATATGGAATGTCTCCAGTAATAATCGAATATCCTCCACTATCGATAAATAATGATTCATTATCATATAATCCATTATAAAACTTTTTAATCTTATATCCGTTTTTATCTATTGAATTGAATCCAAAATTGTCTCCAGAACTAAACAAATTAAATATTGAATATAAATATTTTTCAACAAATGGTCTTAATAATTGCTTATCAAAACCCCGTTCAATAATTGATCCTGTTGTATGAACATAATTATATGACATTATTCTCCTTAGTGAAATGGGCTTATTTTATTAAGCCCATTTTAAATTACACTATCATATCAACAATATCTATAACATATTGTTCAATAATAATTCGTGGGGTCTTGTCTTCTTTTTGAATCTTAAGAATTAATTTAGTAATTGCATCTATTAATTGTTTCTTTTCTTTATTTTTATCCATAAAATTACCAATTACGCCTTCGAGATTTTTTTACTAATTTTTGATTAGTTTTTTGTTTTTTCTTTTTTAATCGTCCAATCAGTCTTTCTTTTTTTTCTTTATTTTCTTTATCTAGAGCAAGTTTTTCAAACCACATATTTGAATTTTGGGTTATATCATCCATAAATTCTCCAATATTAAATTCAAGTTAATTACAAGTATTTATGTTCTTGTTTATATAGATTTGTATTATGGATCAAATACGTATCCGCATATATTCTTTCAATTGGTAAAAGTGGGAAAACATGCAAATAGAATAGTTTTGTATGTTTTAGGATTTCAAATGGTAATTTATATTGACGTAGTAATACCAAATCAATATATAGAATAATATTGATATCTGAATAAATAGTATAACCAAAATCAGTAATATCAGTTGTATATTTTTTAAATATACGAGAAATGAATGGATATTGAATATGAAAATTAAAATTAAAATTAGATGGTGTGATTAATTTAAAATTAAATAGTAATTTAAAAACTCCTGAATTAGGAGTAACCAAATTCATCAATGTGGATAAATTAATATTACAATTATTGCAAAATACAATATTATTATTATCAACATTAATCAAATTATTCTGATTGCTTTTATCTGGACATATACAAATAATATTATTAGTTTTATCAATAATTGAAAAATCAGTTTTTGAATAATCGTCAGATTGAATTACTGAATGTTTTGCAATATTAGGTATGGTTTTTATATTATCATTTAATAATTTATCAACATTAATCGGTTTAAAAAGCATTATGATTTCCTTTTTGTGAATTGATTTTAGCATAAGCATTGTGTTGATGAATACTTTCTTCATTTGACACTTCTACCTGATACCAATGAGATTTGGTTTTAATTTTATTGGATAATTCTTTAAATATATTTCTAGATATGTCTTCAACAAACATTGGATTATTATATGCAACTTCAGTTACATGTTTTTCATCTATGCGTTTTAAAACACTATATATTTCACAACTTGAATTATTATTAGCTATATCAACTAAATCTTCAATATAAATAAAGTCTTTAACATGACATTTAATTTTAATTTTAGATCGTTGATTGTGTGCTCCATAATCACTAATTTCTTTGGAACATGGGCACAAACTAGTTGCCAACGTTTCTACGGATATAATAAAAATTGGTTCTTGATTTTTTGCCGTGGTAATATCAAAAACAACATTATGATAAACCATTCCATTTAAATTTGATTTTGGTGATATCTTTGTTATAAAATATGGAAAACTATAAATAATTTGACATTTATTAGATTCTGAAATTTTTCGAATATTATTAGAAATGTTAATAATAACATCACTATGCAATTCAACATTTAAATATTTTTGTAATTCAATTTGAAGCCTTGACATATGAATGCCTTTTTGATTAGATATTAAATCTACAAAAACATCAATACTGGCAACGGTATGTTGTTTCTTTTCAAAAATTCGTTCATTAACAAATATAGGTAATTTAACATTTGTAATACCTACAGTTTCAATAGAAATATTTAAATCTGATGGTTGATTTTGAATGTCTTTCAAAATATTTATCCCTTGTTTTGTAGTATGTTGGCACGTAAATTAAGACCATTCGTATATGTTAATTTCAAAGCAGATTGAAATGCTTTTAATTGCCAATCTTTAAATGTATAATAATATGTTTTATTGGTTTGTTTATTATGAATATTTAAATTAATATAATTATTACTTTTTTCTAATTGAACAATTGGTCGTTCTTTTTGCCAATTTTCATTAGTATTAGTAATTAATTGTTCAATACATGTAAATTTAACATCTTCTGTTATATTTAATATTTTAAATGCTGATGCCGGATATATAGTTCCAGATACAAGTAATGTCATAGATTGTAAGAATATAACATTATTTTGAATAGAATCTGGATTAATATTATATAAATTAATTTTTATATTTCCAAAATCTAAATTATAACTAAGAGTCACAAATTCAGCTTCTACTTTTGATGATTGTTTATCTATTTGATTTTTTAAGTAATTTGGATTAAGCAACCAAAATATATCAAGAATATTATATTTATTTACTGTTGGTTGATTGTTTAATATATTATTTTGAGATATTTCATTAATATCCGGAGTATTGAAATCATAATTTATAATCTGATCTGGAATTTCTATATTCATGTCTGGAATTTGATCTTGATTGGGTTCTAAATTTTGATCTTGATTTGGTTCTATTTTTTGATCTGGGTATTGAATTTGAGAAGTTCCAATTTGATATGATGTAATTGGAATCGTCATGTCTCCTCCCTCTTTTTTAGTTAGTCAATATAATAATTAGTCTTGTCCGGGATTTGCTTTTTCACGTTTCGTTACCCAAGCAGCATCTAATTCATCGAAAAATTTACGCTTAATTTTGGGATCCTTCAATTCTGACATTTTTTTAATATTGTATTTTTGCATAGTTTGTTGAACAATCTTTTGATACTCTCCTTTATTTTGGGCAATATCTTTACTAGCTTCATTCAAATCAAAAAAATTAAATACTTCTTCTAAATCAATTGATTCATCAGCGACTTTAACTTTAATATCAGTATCACATTTATTATTAATATATGCTTCTTCAGCTTTTTTAATAATATCGGTTTTGTGATATTGGGATGCTCTAATTTTTGCAGCTTTAATTAATCGGCAATCTACCTGTTTTGTGAATGGATTAATAATTGGATATTTTAAATTATCAGGATCTAAAAATGCTGCATCTCCAAAATCAATTATCATTTGTTCTCTTGTTGATTTTTTAGCTAACTTTTGATGTAATGATTCTGGGAATGAATTTTGAACAGCTTCTGTAATTGTTTCAAACAAATACGTATCCGTAATATTGATATTACTATCTAATATAATTTCAGGCATAATGTTACTCCTTATAATAAGTTAATTTAAAAATACTTTAATTTTAAATGAGCCAACTATATATATATATATATATATATACAGCTGGCTCACATTCAAATTAAAATGGTACATCTTCTCCAAATGGATTTGAATTAAAATCATTTTGTGATGGTTGGGCTTGCTGATTTTGTTGTGGTGCTTGCTGTGGTGCTTGCTGTGGTGCTTGCTGTGGTATATTTTGAGGCATAGATTGTTGATTATTAAATCCTTGGGTATTTGAAACTTTTCCAATATTTATATTTTTACTTTCAAATTCTAATTCTAAACTTTTATTAGCAATAAAGTCAAATATTTGAGAAACAGCAATGGCTTCAGCTGGAGAGAAAAATACACCAACAGGTTTATTATTTCCTTGTTTTAATGATACAACAATATTTGTTTTGTTTCCACCACTTTTAATTGGTTGTTCAAATTCAGAAACAAATGCCATTTTAATTGATCCACCTGAACTATTTCCATAATTACTTTTTGTTGAATCTGCAAATATTTGAAACTGACCAATAGTCGCTCCAGCTCCACGAGCAAATGCTTTAATCGAATTAGATAATGCAAATATTTTAACACAATCTGATTTAATTGTAATTCTTGAATTTTTATCAAATGTTCGGCCATTGTCTGATGTTACTCCTTGAGTCATTGACAAGAACATAAAATATTTTGGTTTATAAAATGGAAGATCTGGATTATTATCTTGAACCAGTGATAACTCTAACAAGTTATTTGCCGGAAATGATTTACTAAATATAGGTTGCAGTGAGCTTCCTTGTCCGTTCATATATTGTCTCCTTTAATTATTTGAAATAAATATAATGATCTGGTGGGATTCGTTCTAATTGTTGTTTAATTTGTTCTATTGATTGTTGAGCTTCTTGCTCTAATTTTTGCCAATTCATTCGTAATTGACCCATTGGAGTTTCAATATTTTCATATTTAGATCGTAAGGCCGCTATCCACAATTTAACATTAGCAATACATAATGGTTTAAACATTCTATGAAAATAATCAGGCATTATTGTATTCAATTCTTCATGAATAGTATTGTATACTACTATACCATATTGAATTTCAGAATCAAATACAATAGTTTTTGGTGGCATTAATTCCCAAGTATTTGCCGTAGAAAATGAACTAATAATATCACTATATACATTATCAATTCCAATATCTACTAATCCTGATCCTAATACTCCACTAACACCAGGTTCGAAAACATTAATAGACCCACTCATTCCACTATTATATTTAGTTCCAGAAAATAATGATCCAGAATGACTAATATAACATTCAATAACATCAATAATATATTCTTCTGGAGTAAGTGGTAATAAATATGACCATTGTGGATTTCCAGAATATGGTACAAATGGAATTAATTGACTATTTCCAATCATACAATATTTTTTCAATGGTGAATATTGAGAGAAAAATGGAATAACATCCTCTTTTATACCATCTATGATTTCAGCATCCGACATTTCCAAAAGATTTAATTTAGCACCTAATGATCGTTTGATAGCGGATAATAAATTATTATAATTTTGCATAATTAAAATTCCTAAATTTCTTGAATTAACTCATCAATAATTGTTTGAAATACATTATTAATTTTAAGTATTGATATATTATTACTATTATTATCTAAATAATCTAATATTTCTGAATTTGATTCTTGATAAAATTCTGTCATTTTATATTCTATATATTTTTGACATTCTACATCTTCGGATTTAATAGGAACTATATGAATATCATATCCAAGTCCTTCGATCATACGTGTCAATGGTTTTATCCCCAAATCAGTATTTTCAACAAATTTTGTGAATTGTGGAGTAAAACTGCGACCTAATGTTATTTCACTAATCGCGGATTTAGTAAAGCCATTATCAATCAATTTTGTAAACATTCCTCGAATATATGCATTTAACTCAGCAATTTGCAAAGTAGCCTCCTTTTATTTAATTAAGCTTTAACAGTAATTATCATATTAAATTCTGGATGTGGAGTATTGCCAACTCGAGTAATTGATTGAGGCAAATAAATAACTAATGGGTTTTCTTCATTTTCTATAATTACTTCATATCTGTCTCCACCCTTTGCTTTAGCAGGTCTTGTTAATTTTAGTATTGCTTCCATTTGATTCTCCCTTTTTTAAGTTATTTAATCTAATACTGATTTTGATCTATTCAATTGTTCTTCAAACGAAGTTAATTGATAATTTTGAACAACTAATTTAAAATTATCCGTTATAATAGTAGGTAGATTAGTACATTGCTTCAATTCAATTAACGAACTAGGCAAATTATAATTTTGAATTAATTTAATCGCCTTAGCTGCACCTATGCCTTTTAATCCAGGAATACCATCAGACTTATCTCCCATTAATGCTAGTAATAATGGAATATGTTTCGCTGTTGATTGTCCAATTTTAAAATTTTTATAAATATATTGAATAGCTGTTGAGTCGTTATAAATATCAATTCCTAATTGTTTTTTTCCTAATTTACTAGCAAAAAATCTATTAGTAACTTGAATAGTATTTGTAAATTTACAAGTTTGTAATAAATCTTTATCATTACTTAAAATAATATTTAAAGTATTTGGATTGAGACTATTAAATAAATTATTCATAATCACATAATGAGGAATAAAATCAGCTTCATAATTTTTAAGATAATACACTTTGCTTAAGTGTGGCTTTTCAAAATGTTTTTCAAGTTCAATAAAGTAATTAGTTTTTATTTTTTTAAATAATTCTGTTTCATCATTTTGTAAAAAATCTGAATGTAAACTTCTTCCATTTTTATAGCTTGATGAGATTGTTGTGTTCTGTTGATTGACGCCGTCATCAAAAAATGAAACAAAAAACGGATTATATTGTCTATATATCTTATATAATTTATTCAATAATGCTTTATATTCATCTATCAAACATGTTGCTGGAATCTTATTGTTAATATAATAATCAATTTCGAAAAATATATTATTTTTTTGATATAATCCTTTTGATATAGATTGCACATCGATATGAAAAATAACATTTTGAAATTTTTGTGTTCGCAAAATGTCATTGATCTTAGAATATGGTATTACTGTTTTGATATACTTATTTCTGCTCAAATAAAAACACCTCCTTTACGAGTTATTAATTATATTATTTCTATATGAAACACAGGAATAGTAAAATTATACATCTCGATATTTCAAAAATAATACTTTAGCCATATGTGTCAAATATGGTTCTTTCAAGTCCTTACGAACAAAACAGTTAATAATATTTATTGGTGTATGGAAATAATGAGTAATAATTTCAGGATCTAAATTATATAATTGTCCAAATTGAAAAATATCAGGAATACAATTATAAAACTCATATTGTGCAAATTCTTTAACATCATTTTTATAAAAATCTATACTATTAGCATATCTTAATTCACCATTACTTAATAAATCTGGACAATATATTTGAGTATTTGCAGAAGTATTATTATATGGGCTATTCAATTCAAAACCATTTTGAACAATTTGAATTTTTCTGTCTTCAATAACATTCAGTTCTGTTACACTTCCTGGATTTTTTTTAAAAATAGTTCCAGTAACAGGACTATCTATTGATTTAAATTTTATATTTGAATGTGTAAACATAATTTGATTTAAATTTTTATCAACAATATCATTTTTAAAATCAACGATAGAAACTATTTTAATTTTATCAGTCATAAATGATATATCAGTATATAATGATACATCGATTAATTTAAATGAATTTTTATAATCTCTTAAATTAATATAATTACAAAAGATTTCTTTGTCATTATCTGCTGAAAGGCAAAACGGATCATAAAAATAAAAACAAATAGAATTGTTAACATTATAATTATTGATTAAATATATTGGAATTAATAAATCGTTTTTAACTTTCATTAATATCTGCTCATACTTATATGTATTTTTATCAGCGTTATCTCCGATAAATGAGAATTTAAAAATATCACCAAATGTACTTGATAAGAATCCATGAAAATTATCTAACGATTCTCGAGCAGTCATATTTTCTAAAATTAAATTGTATGTATTATATTTAAATAAATAATATGTAATTGGATGAACTAAAATTAAAGTACAGATGTTTGTAGATTGTTCTAATTTAATTGGTTTTGGTGATACTGCTGATATACAAGTTAATGACTTATTAAAAATTAATTCAGAGGTATCATCCACTGAATTACTAGTTGGAACAGTATATAAATTTAGCCCGACTAATGGAAATAAATTATTACTAATTTGACTTTGTAATTCTAAGATTTGAAGCTCCGGAACTACAATTTTAATTATACAAAACGAAACCAATTTCGACATTGGTGTTCGTATAAAACTACAATACTGAACGTCCGTGTGAACACATTCGTTAATTAATAAATTAATTTCGAAATCTTTTAAGTTTTCCATGAGTTTACCCTTAAATTAAACTGAACTAATTTTGATAGCATTCAAATAGTATTTTGGAAATAAGTCCAAATGATTATTTAATAATCTATTAAAATTTGAATCTAATATATATGTATTTGCAAAATCATCAACGCTTCGAACCGATCGACCGGAGCATTGAATTATTGATATAATAGCGTTTCGAACATACCAAATATTATCTTGATTCAATTTTTGTTTTACCCAATTATCCCCGAGGTTCAAATAAGGAACTTTTAATAAAATCTGAAATCTTGATCTGTCATTATATAAATCTATTCCGGTTCCCATAGATGGACTAACTAATATTTTTTTGCCTAATCCAAGAGTAAGATCAATATTATTTTTTTGGTCTGCCGTTGGAATAATAATATCTTGTTTAAATGAACTATGTTCTTTAATAAACTCCGCGTTTGCATAGCTCACAGAATGTATAATACCATTAACATTCTCATCACATTTGCGATGGTACGTAATAATAGTATCAATACACTCAACGAATCGAGGCAATAATTCAGTTCTATTCCGATAATTTAAATTACCAATATTTGAAATGAAATAAACTTGTCGATGATTTACAGGAATGGTTGCGGGGACTTCTAAATAGTCATAGTTTAATATATTTAAATTTTCAGTATATGATTTTACACCACAAACCGTGGCACTCATGAAAATAATTTTATCAGCTCGATGGGCAATACTATCCTGAAAGAACTCTTGCACATTTAATGGTTTTACAACTATTTTATGATTTGTTCCATCTTTAAATTTTTCTGAAATTACCCAATCTGTATTGGAATTAAGAAATGAATTATATTTAGAAATAATATCTTGTAACATCGTTAATGATTTTGCATACTTGATAGTAGTCTCATCAGTAACTTCTAATTGATCAATATAATCGGAAATATCTCCAATTAACGGTTCAAAGTTATCAATAAATAATTTAACATATTCTTCAATATCTGATATACTTGTATCTTTTGATATTACTAATTTTTTCAAAGTTGTTAAAAATTTTGTAGTATTAGTATTTTTAATACCTTTAACTTTGATTTTAAGAATAGTATTTGAAAATCTAATCAAACTTAGAGACGATAATGTAATTGTAACTTCATCAGCTAATAATTTTTCAAGTTCGTGGCACTCGTCTAAAATTAAAATATTTGTTTTTAATTTACTTTTTAAAAAATAATGATAATTGGTAATACCAATTCGATGTTTAAGAAATTTCTTTTTTTGAATTTGATACTTACAATTCGCTATATCTGGACATTTTTTAAAACCTAGACAAAGTGGATGGCCATAATAACAAGCATCCGCGGTATCTTGCAACTCAGGATATAACGCACATTTATAATTTCTACCAGAATAAATATATGAAGTATCACGTTGAGTTTTAAATGAATCAATATATTGTTTTTGAAGTTGTTTAGTTAAAGTACAAATTAAAATTTTTGGACTATCTTCTATTAATTCATTTGGATATTCATTGTCTAATATAGATTTAGCTGCGGCATAAGCAATGACGGATTTGCCGGTTGCGGTAGGTGCTTCTAAAATATAATTATTTGACTCTTTTAATTTTGTAGTTATATCTGTAATGATGTCATATTGATGCGGCCAATAAGACGCAAATGGAAAGTTTGATTCAATTAATGATTTAATATTTGGCATAATTAATAATGATTTCAAAAAAAATTCTGGTTCGGTTGGTATTATTTTGCACAACTTTTCCCCTTATTAGTAAAAATTATAATTTCAAATATATCAATATTATTTCTCTCTAAAGTTTGACATTTAAAATTCATATAAGTACACGAATAAATCTACCTTTTTAAAGATAGATAAATTCGTGCAAATATTTAATATTTAATATTTAAATAATGATCTAATGTGTATTGTAGATCTTCATCGATGTCGGGCTGTTTATTTAACCATTTCAAATAACCAATATCACACTCTAAAATATATGTAAATGATTTTCCTTTATATTTTCCAAAGCTAATGTTGTGTAGCAATAATGGCAATTTGGTAAGTTCGGCAAGTTCATTTAAAATCTGGGTTTTGGGGTTGGTATTGTAGTAATAACGATTATAAATATGAAAAAATACCTGTTCTAATATTAAAATATCTCCTAACGCATCATGTGCTATAATGTTTTCTTTTAATACAACATTAAAATAATACCGAAGATATTGTAACCCATATCTTTTAATTTTACTTGTTTTATCGGCTGCTTTGATTATTTTTTGAGTACATATATATTTAGTTGGATTAAGTCCTTCTCGAATTAACATATCTACATCAAATTTAGCATTGTGCGCTACCAGGATATTATCTGGATCAGCAAATAATGTTTCTAATTTATAATACATTAATGAATTTTTAAATGGTAATCTTTGTTCTACCATTTCATTCGTTATGTGATTAACCGCCATTGCTTCTAAGGATATTGGAAGTGGGGGTTTAAAATATTCACAAATTGTTTCATGTTCTGTTTTATAAGCTACTTGACATAATCTGTCGAATTCAGATGTTCCTGTTGTCTCCGTATCCAAAAAAATGAGCATATTATTCTCCTTTAGTTTTAGTTTTTTGCCGTAGTAAATAATTACATAATATTAATTATGACAATCTTCCGAATCTTTATCAAAGCGGGGTCGAATAAATATCGGAATGCGAGGAACATTTTTAGAACTCAAATTTTGATATTTGATTTCAACAACGTCCGGAAGATTATTCATTAAATCTACGCGTTCTTTATCAGTAAACCCAGAACCAACATTAAAATGAATTTGTTTATCATCCAATAGATAATGACACTTTAAAGCTCCAAGTATTTTTGAATATTTACCAGTTCCATAGTTAAACCCATCAACAATAATTTCTAAACCTTGTTCTGTGGAATTTAAAAATTGTTTGCCTTTACACCAATCTAATCGTTGATCTCTAACATAAAATGAATCTAATTTTTTAAGAACAATTCCTTCCTCACCTCGTTCACAAACATCATCAATTAATTGAAGTATTTGAGCTTCTGAAGTATATTTAGGATAGCACATATGATGTTCGACTAATTTTAATCTATTAAAAATAATGTTATTATCAGTGGCATATTTAAAGATGTTATATAATAATATATATCTATCTTTAAATGGCATACCATCAATGGCAATATCGAAAAGATTATATGCAAAATTTGAATCATCAAATTCAGCACTTCTAAGCTTTGTCATTAAATCTTCAAATCCGAAAGTAATTATTTCTCCATCTGGAATAATATTTTTTGAGTTATTAATTAATATTTGAAATATTTTATTAAATTCTTTTAACTCATTATTAAAACATGAAAAATTACAATATTCTAATCCATTTCGACTAAGGTATTTTCCATCTTCAACAATCGTTCGAACACCATCTATTTTAATGGACCAACATAAATTTCGAAAATCATTCTTTTTTAAATATTTAGTTAATTCATCAGTACATAACATAACTCCAAAAAATGGAAGTTCTGGAAATATTTTACGAAATGTTTTAATTCCAGCTCCAACTTTTAATTTTTTTGTAACAACTCTTTTTATAACTTCAACAGTTTCATGATCATATGATGCAAATAAAGATAACCATTTAATATCTGAATCTAATGCTCCAGATTTAGTTGTTAAATAATCTAACATTTTCCATAATGAATCATGATCATCTGTTAAATATTTTTGTTTAAAGTCTGGGGTTAAGCCATCAATATGTGTAACATTTGTAGTATTGAATCTCTTATGAACATTTAACGTTAATTCTACAACTTGTTTAAAATCATTATGATCTTTATACTTCTTAATAATTTCTAATTTTTCATTTTTTTTAGATGTATTGTCAATTTGATTTAGAATATCCAATACGGGTTTTAACGACATTTAATTCTCCTTTTAATAGTTAATTACATTGTTGGATAAGTATATTTAATAATAGTTTTTTGTTTATGTTTACCCCATGGCATAATAAATATATGTTTAACCCATTCAACAATACTACTAATTATATAAAAATCATTTGAAATAAACTCCATAATATCATTACTTTCATCATAATCCACAGATTGAAAATTAATAATTCGATCTATGATTGTGGATGGAATTTCTATGTTACAAATAGTAGCTTTCTTAAAAATTGAACTATCAATAACTACATATTTATAATCTAATACATCAACAATACAAATTGGATTAGCTGGGGTAGTACAATTTTTTATTATATCATAATCAATTAATTCTGAATGATTTAATGTTTTTGTATATATTCTTTGATGTTTTGGTTGTTGGTTATAATGAATGATTGATTTCCAAATTAGTTTTTCCATAATTGTCTCCGTATTTATTAAATATAATTTCTGGAACTAATGAAATAGTTGCATCCGGATCTTGATTTGATATTGTTATTGTCATACTTTATTAAATGATGATTCATTCATCTTTGTTTTAGTTTTAGTTTGTTATAGTAAAATTATAAATATATAATTAATTAGGATAACTTGCGTCATTGTTTGAGCATCAAGTTCACTTACTGGTTATCGGTTTCAGTGATTCTTCACAATTGCATGGAAAATTTATGTTGTTCTGGTTCTGAAACAATCTAACGGAGTCTGATCACAATCTCTAGTATGTTTTGCGACAAATGATCTTGCTCCATTTTCAATCTCAACTAGTGTATTATTGGGATTTTATGTAACTTTTCTGCATTTATTTCTTTATATGATCTGCCTTGATGGTCATTAGGGTCGGCAATATTTATAATTGGCACTTCAAATTCTCCTTTATAGATAACGTTTTAATAACCTGCTAAAAAGCACCTGATACTATAAATTAAAAACCAGCACCACTTTTTTAGTCCGAGTTAATTTTTTTGTTATATTTAGTCATTGCAATTGTCGTTACGCCATTTTAATTCTGCCTTTAACTGTTGTAAAATTCGTTCATGATCTTCTGCCAACTCAACCGCAAAATCCCCAGCCAAAGTGGTTTCGATATAATGAGTAAATACTGTTTTGTGATATTGTTTTAAGTATTTACGTGCTTGATCTTTGTCCATTTTTTATTTCTCCAAAAACATAACCATCAAAATCACCAAAATCACATGCAAGCGCAGTTTGCTTGTCCGGTGTATTTTTAGGTTATATTGTTTTCCAAAGTTTGATTTCAGAGATAGGGTATGCTCCCATTATCTTTCCGTAAAACCATCTTTGATTGTCCGATTCTATATCTGTGCATTCTACACAGATGTCTTCCACCCCGTCTAAAATCATTATTACTTTATCTATTTCTTTAGGAAGATCATCTATTTCTTTAAACATTTTTAATCTCCTTTAGCAATATAACGTTTAATCAGCCGCCACGATATTTGTAGTCGGCTGTATGAACTTGTTATACATTGCAATGTACATTGGTTTTATGATAACCATCATCACATAATGGCTCATCGTCTTCTGACCAGATTGTATTATCTTCGCATCTATCCGTTGGCTGGTCACAATAACTACAAAGCGGCAATGTTCCTGGATAGTGTTTTGTATTCCATTCCTCGTGTTCATTTTGATGCGTTGCCTGGTGTTTATTGCCAGGCCACGTATTCATGTTTTATCATCTGTGTATAACGGTTTAGATGACCTGCTGTGGTTTTTTGCCGTCAGAGTCCAGCGACTGGTTATCTGGCTTTTCTGGAAGCGTTATATAACATGCATCTCCACCGGGTGTTGGAAAAGTTGCGCCAGTGCACCATTTCCAACCTATTGTTTGTTTTATCCAATAGCCACCTGTACATGCGTAGGCTTTAGTGCCTAACGGATATTCAGCCCAAGTCATATTAATTTTTTGTTTTACATTGTTCATAACTTTATTTCCTTTTTGGGCACATAATGTTTGAATTGGGCCAGCGCCGGTTTTGGTGTCTACTGTATGAACTTATTATAATGTGACCATCTCATAATTACAAATACAGTCAATTCCTTCGGGCCAATAACAACCTTTGTCATCTAATGGTTCAGGCGGGATTATAATATCACATTTTGTTGATTTTCTGTAATTACGCCACAAACGACGGATTCAACACCTTCATCCCATTCTTCGTCTTTGTACGACAATTATTTCTTTCGCAAACGTATTTCTTTCTTGTTGAGTTGCAAAAGTTTCAAATCCATTTCCATCGGGGTCGTATATAAAATATTTATTCATGTTTTATCTCCTGAAATTGTAACGAAAATGATTCTTGCCATTTTTCACATATCTTTTCCTAAACATCAATTAAAAATTCCAAATTCATTAAATGTAACTTCTGGAACTAATGAAACAGTAGCACCCGGATCTTGATTTGATATTGTTATTGGGCAGGCTTTATTAAATGATGATTCATGTATATTTGTTATTTCCGAAGGTGGCATATTCATATTTGGTGTAACTAAATTTGTTTTTGGAAGTAATAATCCATATAAACTTGTAGAATCTATTCTAAATTTTCCACTAAGTCCATTGCTTTGACTATTTTTATTTTTAATAGATGATAAAAAATATTTTAAAACGCTTAATTCATCCATTACTAATTTACTCTTAACTCCACCTTTTGAAGTGTCTATAGATAATGTAGAGATTCTTGTAAAATATGGTTTTAAAATAGATTCCAAAAATACAAGTCGTTTAAAATTAAAATCAATAAAACTAATTGGACCATTAATAGATGATTGTAATGTTTTTAAAATTATATTTTTCAATGTTGGTATTTGTAAATCTGGATAACATAGTAAATATAATTCTTTTGTATAATCATCTAAAATAATAGATTCTAATTTTTTAACAATACTTGGTATATTTTTATCAGCTTTAAATTTAGAACTAAATAATTGAATTAAATTCTCATCAGATACATTTTCAATTTCAATTTTCATACATGTACAAAAATCAGTATATAAATCAATTTCATTTTGATTAGTTTTATCAATAAATAATTGAATGAATGATGATAATGGAATATTCTTTTTAGTTACAATAGCAATATTTTGTTTATAATAAAATGTGATGCTATTAAATAATGTAGTAATTATTGCACTATGTTTTTTAATTGCTATTGGATAATCAATTAAAAAGAAACTAGGTGTATAATAATTACCATTCAAATAATAATAATTATGTTCCAATAATGTTGGAACATATAATTTTAAAAAGGTTTCATCTTGTTCATTAGTTTGTTTGTTATTAACCTTAACAATTATTTTTGATAATTTTGAATTATGTATTCCAGTATAATTAACTTTTTCATTAATACTTATGTCTGAAATTTCTAAATAATTATCCCGAATATTTGAAACGAAATTTACTCCATAAGCAATAAACTTTAAAATCGATTCATGTTGAAATTTTCTAAACGATATTGGATTGATCGTATTAAAAAAATCAATTTGTTTCCTATTCTGTAATAGATTCAAAGAGTCTCCTTTAAAAAAATAATAAATTAATATATATGATATTAATTTCTATATAAAACTACACGAATAGTTACTTAAAAATAATAGTTTTCCTACGGCAAAATTCATAAAATAATTTATGAATTCGCCGCAGGAACTCAACTAACAAACTATTAATCATTTAAAAATTTAATTAATGTAGAAATAGTTCGTTTGGTTCCTCCTTGTTCTGTTGATTCAATGTCTGGAATGTGGTAAGTGCAGGTTTCAATTAATTGAGTTAACATAGCAGGTTTCATGTCAATGTAATCGGACTTAACTGTTAACAATTCTTTTAATGCTTTAGTACATCCATTAGCAGCAATAGCCTCTTGTTCCATTCCTCCTAATTTTTGAGAACCTTCATTACTTCGTCCTAAAGTAGGTTGGTTCGTTAAAAACTTATATCTTCCAATAGCCCTTGAATTAATAATTTTATCAACCATTTTGTTCAATTTCATAATATATGTTGGACCACAAAAGATATTCTTTAATTTAACATCTCCATTAATTGTAAATCCTAAATCTAATTTTAATGAATCTTTCATATATAATAATGTTTCTTTAGAAATTAAAACATCCTCTTGTGGTGGAATAGAATGTTTTAATATTTCTTTAATGTTTATTTCTTGAAATTGTGGGGCTTCGATGAATAAATTATTATCTGCCATTTGATTCATAAATTCAGCATGTAATGATTCATCAGTTTTTAAATTAGCAATCAATTCGTTTATATTATTATAATATTCAGGATCATTCAAATTATAAATAATGTTATTATTTAATTTTGATAATTCAGAAACTAAATTATCTGGATCATCCAATATTTGAGTTTCGGCATGTTTGATGTTTTTACTAATCATGCATTCAATAATCTGACTAATATTCATTCGACTAAATACACCAAATGTATTAAATATTAAATCTATTGGAATATTAGTATTGCAAGTAACTGGTCTTAATTTATCTGGTAGTATTAATGATATGACTCCTTTTCCGGCAAATCTATTACAAAACTTATCACCAATTATACTTTTTGATTTTTTTATTAATTCAACTTCTAAAATATAAACTGCATTTTTTAATTTTTTAATATTAGATGATAATGCATCATTTTGATAAATTAAATGTTCTTTTGCTACTTGAATTGCTAAATCTTGACCACATTCGGTTTTAATATCTGTAAATGTTTTATAGATATGTTCTTCACAATATTTATCATATATTTTTTGTAACATTATTTCTAATTTAGGGTCAACTAAATTAATTTTTTTATTTAATTTATGAATTTTAATATTGTTAACTATAGCACCTGGAAGTTTACTTTTAACACTTAATAACTCATATGATGACATATTGCTACTATTTGATAAATTAATTAGATCCGAAATATCCATTTTTTTTAAAAATGATAATTTATTTTTAATTTCTTGAGGTGATAATGATATACTATTCTTTGGTTTAATTTGAGAATATAGAACATCATTTTTAATTGGATCTCCTATATTTGGAAAATAAACCAATTCAGAATCATACATAGGTTGTAATACTGTTTCATTATAAATTGGAACATATATTACTTCTCGTAATTCAGCTTTAGTTTTTTCAGCAATTGATTCACTTATAACTAATGCGTCTTCATGATTGTATCCAAAGAAATTAAAATAACCGGTCATGATATTATATCCAAATGATGGAATACCAACTCTGAAATCATTATAAGAATATATAATGTCTCCAGTTTTAAAGTCATCTCCAGTCTTTAAATGATATCTTAATTTTGAAGTGTATATTCCACTAGTTTGTTGATACTGTGGAATATGTTTAATATTGATCTTATCTAATTTTGAATAATAGTATATAATTATTTCATTGTTTTGAATTAATACTTTACCATTATCCTGAGCAATTTGAATAGCTCTATGAGAAGCGTTGGTTAAATTTCTATACTTATTTGAAATTATATGCGGTATCTCACAATCTTCATAAATTAATGATTGGTTTAATTGTTTAGCAGCCATGCCAGCTCTTGTACTATCACAAGAGCTTAAGAAAGGTAAAATATCTAAATTTATGCTTGATACATTATTCAAGATGTTTTTCCTCCTTATAACCAAATAATTTTAGCATTGTTTCTCGTGTTTTGCGTTTATAATCATAATTATTAATAATTCTCGGCCCATCAAATGGTTTAACTAGTTGTACCAATATGGGTTGTCCTGATTTCTGATCACCTTTTAAAATTTTGGCTTTTTTACATTTTAATAATCGTCTGATCATCTCATATTGGCGGGTTGGGTGACCAATATTATTTTTTGAATCCACTACAAATATTAGCATATCGCCTCCTTATGATAAAGGTCAATTTAAAAGTTAAGTCAGTCGGATTATTTACAAAGTTTAATTAATTTCAATACAATAATTTCTGGAATTTTAATTAGTTTATGATCATCTGTAGTTATTTCGTTATAATGGAGTTTGCCTAATATATATATTTTGTCTCCAATTTTTAAGTTGTCTAATGTGAATTTGGCATTTTGATTCCAGATTTTTAAATTGTGATACTCAGATTGTGTAACCATGCGTTTAAATTTCTTACTATAAAATACTTCATTTGTAGCTAATCGGGTTCTAACACCAATTGGAGTAGTACTAATCTGTTCTGGTTCCAATACAATATAACCTATTAATGTTGTTTGATTTTGGCAAAAGTTTCCCATAGTTATGTCTCCTTTTTGTTTTGAAAGTAGTTTACTTAAAATCCAGATTGATCAAATATTTTTTCGTAAAATGTTTTAATAACCGGTATAGTATCTAAATACTTTAATGTTTTTGAATTTGGCTGAAATAAACAACTTAATCTGGGATTTACAACATATGCTAAATTTATTTTTCCAGCTTTAAATATAATTTTATCATTTTGATTATATCTCCAAAATTCATTAGGATCTCTATGTGTTAAAAACATATTTGCAAATATACATTCAACGAATGATGAAAATAGCGTACCAACACTTAAAATCCTAGCCATAAAATTTGCATAATATTCAACTGGTGAATCAATAACTTTATTATTAGTTTTTAATAAATCATTTATATCACGCAATATAGAAATTACATCTGTATTAATTAATTGGGCATCAATATCATCAAAAATTACTTTATTTCCATCTATATAATTAAATCCTGGTAAACTTGATAATATAGATAGTGGTGGGGCATCAAAAATTAATGTATATTTTTTATCTATATCTTTAATATCTATTAAATGATGTTCAATAAATTCTTTAATTGTTGAATCAGTTTTTAAATTACAAGATCCAGATGTATGAAATGATCTCATAACTAATTGAGTTAACCTTTCAGATACTAATTGTCCTGCAATTACTCCAACATATGGTGTAGTTAGATGCCTTTCACCAAAACACATTTTACAAATTTGAAAGTTTGGAGTTTGACATGTCATAGGTGATCGAATAAATATTTTTTTGTTTATATACTGTTTTGCCGTAGGAAAATCCAAAAGAGTCCAAGGCATATCTATATTCGGATCTTTATAATATTTACCAGATAATGTTTTAGCATGTTTCCGACTAAATACAATAAATTCTAAATAATTATTTGTTTTACAATCTTCTTCTACAATTTCTAAAGGTGATAATGCCATAGATAATGTTCTTTGAATATATCCAGAATGTGGTGTAGATTTTGCTTTATCAACAATACCTTTACGAGTTCCTAAACTAGTAGCTAAAAAATCATTAGAATTTAATCCAGTAATTAAATTAGAATTAATTGGAGTAGGATTAACAATATTTTCAGCATCAGCAATATATCCAGTATTAATACACGTTCTTGCTAATTGAGCTTTATTAAATCTTGATCCGGATTTATATAACGTATATAAATCAGATAATTTATCCATATTATTAATACACTTATCAACTAATGATTCATTAATATAATGGCCTAAATGTGGATTATGTTTTGGTAATTTTTGAAATAGTTTTTGGGTATCATTATCTACAGCTTGTATCATTTCTTTAATGTTAATTGATGGGCAATGAACAGTACTACTAATGAAAAAGAATAATGAATTACTTAAATGATGAATATTATTATGAAATTCATCAGGATTAAAATTAAAAATTAATTCACTTAATTCATTATTATTAGATGTAGAAATGGAAATATTAATAATAATTTTATCCATTCCTGCCCATTTATTAATTAAACACATTCCATAAGAATATATTTCATTATTAAATTGAATAGGTTTATCTAATTCAAAATTCCAATAATTAAATGATTCTGGTAATTCTAATAATGAATCTATTTTTAATATTTCTTTATTATGATTAATTTCTTTAGATGTTATCATATAAATTCCATATAATGATTCATGTCTAATTGTTACTAACATTTGCTCATTAGAATCATATTTAAATTTATTTTTTAAATAAGCTTTTTCATACATTTCTTGTAATGCATCTGAATCTGCTATAGCAAATAATGCTAACGTATCTCCATCTAAATCAGCATTCATAGGTTCCAAGGTTAATGGTGATAATCCAATTGTTAAATCAGTTTTATCATAATTTGGTAAAACATCAACTACTGGAATACTATGAGAATATAATGTTGGTGGTCGATTTAAAAACATTAATCGTTTCAATTCCATTTCAGGTTGAGAAAACCAAGTTAGAAATTCATTAAATAATTCATAATATTCATCAGTTCGATTATTTTCAATTAGAATTCTATCATAACAATATATATAATCTAATTTTTTATATTTAGTTAACCAATATAAAAACTGTGGTCCCCATAATTCTTGTAATATTACTTGAGATACTCTAACTTGATAAGCTTTTAAACTTGGATCAATTTTAATAACTGACCGCGCAGAAAATTCTACAGCTTTGCTTAAACTTTCTCCTCTGATCATTCCATTTTTTCCAGATAATAAATCATATATATTGCTATAAATGCTATTAATCGTTTGTTGATATTGGTGTGCTTTGACATCATATTCTAAAATTTCAGATTCAATAATATCTTGATCGAATATTTTCATTTTAACAGTAGTTAAAATTTTATCTATAATTTGTTTTTCTGTATCTTGTAAATAAGAAGCAAATGGGGCATTAATTTTATTACAATTTAATACTGATGTATATAATTTATTAATATATGGTGATCTAACTTTATCTTTAGATTGATCAATAGAAAACATTCTAATATTGGGTGGAATAACTTTTAAAATATTTATAAAATATTCATCATTTATAAATTCCATAGCAATTGGTACTTTTAAATGATCAGCACAAAATTTTAAAACAATATATAAACTATATATCCCAGTAATTCGAAAAGGAATTACTAAAAATCCGGTACTATTATTTAATTGTTTTACAATTTTTAATTCTGATTTATCATATGATACTGCTAAATATCTTGTATTAATACTATTAATGTCTGATTTATAAGGATCAATAATTAACTTACTTAATTTTCCTAATTTCCGAGTAACTATATTTGTTTTAGTGGGTTTAATAAATGGGAAAACAGTTTTAATTTTTCCAAATTGAGTAAACCTAATGCTACTAGATGCACAAATAACATTACATTTTGGACAAACTTGATTTTCAGTTCGTATATTATTTAAATTACCACATGAACATCTATAATCCTGTTTTGGTCCAAAAATAATTTGTGAAAATAATCCACCAGGTGTCTCCCGGTTAGTATGTGTTCGTCCTCTAAAATCACGATGATCTGTAACAAATCCACCTAGTTCCGACATAAAATTAAACCTCCTCGTTCGGAGTTTCTAAAATTTTTAAAATTTCTTGAGTAGCAATTCTATGATTTGTTTTTTCATCTGTATATTTTTGTATTTCAGGTATCCGGGTATTAATGTATCTCTTTTTATCTTGTTTATCTGCACATTTTTGTTTATTTTTTTCAGTGAATGGGACTGCTATTTTAATAGCTAATTTTTCAAGTAAATATTTATCATTTTTAAGACGGTTTACAAACGATGTTGATAATTTAAATTTAAAACGAACAACATCTTTTCCCGTTCTGGTAGAATATATTTTATAAGCTATAAACTTGCCAAAATCTCGAATATTGCAAGAACCATCAAAACAAGTTTTTTGAATAGCAATAGTTGTTAAATCATGAAATAAATTTATAACATCAACATCTGGATATTTTCGAATAATTTCATTTTCAATATCAATAGGTAATTTAAACATAGTCTCCTTTATAATTAATTATCGGGCTTTATATACAAGCCCGATTTTTTAAATGATAATTTGGCCATTACCAAACAATACATAATCGTTGATTATGTTTAATTGAAATATTATGTTTTAATGCCATAATACAAGCAACATTATTTTTAATATATCTAATATCAATATTATCAGCCATATCAGAAAATATTTTTAAATTATCAAAGTTGTCACTATCTATATTTACAGATATTGGAATAAAATAAAATCTATTTTGCAATAATCGTAATTCTTTATTTGTAGCTATTGCATTATATATTGTATTTGTTGCTGCAATGGTACATTTAATTGAAGTTGCATTATCTTTAAAATTAACATATATCTGATGCTTTGGTAGAGTTGTTGTTTCAGGCATTATTTGTTCAGGTTCTAATATACCTTCTGAAGTTGGAATCGATTCAGGTGCAACTTCCGGAGTTGGAACTAGCACAACTTCAGGTTCAATAACTTCCTGAGTTGGAATTGGTGGAACTGGCACAACTTCAGGTTCAATAACTTCCTGAGTTGGGATTGGTGGAACTGGCACAACTTCAGGTTCAATAACTTCCTGAGTTGGAACTGGCACAACTTCAGGTTCAATAACTTCCTGAGTTGGAACTGGCACAACTTCAGGTTCTGAAACTTCAGTATCACCATCAAATGGATCTTGCAAAGTATAAGTTGACAAAATATATTCTCCTTAAATTGATATTTAAAACTATTAACATTGAGAAATTCAAAAATAATAGTTTTAAAAATATAATATTGTTTAATCGTAAAATGATTTGATTCATTTTACGATTAGTTAATTTAATATCCTGTGACTATATCAATTTCTAAACTCATAAATCTCCCGTTTTTATAAAAATAGGTTATAGATATATATGTTTATATTATTTCTATATAAAGCCACACGAATAGTAAAATTTTAATACTGTTATATCACACACATACCACTATTGTTTAATATTTTTGTACAATCTCGTTGTTTAATTTCACCTAAATGTTCAGTAACAATTCGACGTTGTGTAGTTGCCCAACTCTTCACGACATCGACTCCTTTCGGGCATTGGATTATATCACCAGGTTTGAATAACATATCATTGTGGCTTTTTCGAT
>Ga0190308_1000045_pt1 | contig 42890 bp, 31 predicted proteins | sample 48700756_MG_FD_165050 | JGI IMG/M metagenome (GOLD analysis project Ga0190308, IMG submission 165050) | Hydrothermal vent sediment bacterial communities from Southern Trench, Guaymas Basin, Mexico - 4870-07-5-6_MG | ecosystem: Environmental > Aquatic > Marine > Hydrothermal vents > Sediment ...
AGAATGTACAAATCCTAAAACCATAAGCAATAAAAACAAAATACCAACAATTATCAAGGATAAGCCAACTATCCTTAATACAATATCAACCTTCCTCTCCATCTTCTCTCAACCTTTGGAATATATAGCCAATCCTACCAAAGCACCTATTCCAACACTAATAGGAACAGCAATCTCCAACCCAACCTTAAACCAAAAATACAGCAATAAGGTTAAGAACAATGCTACTGCAATACCTCCAAATGTAGCCAAGTTCTCTTTAGAGACCATAAATAGCTATAGCAAAAATATATATAAAAACTTTTCTTTACCTCCTCACTTTTTAATCAAATATGTAATCAATCCTGCAAGAACGCCGGTAACCACTCCTGCCAAAGTGCTTAGCTCAATCCTTATTCCTGCCAAAAAGTACAATCCTAAGGCTACAGTTACCAACACAACGATTCCTATAAGGGTAGAAAGGTCTTCCTTGGATATCATAAAAATTGATGGCAAAAATTATATAAAAAGCATTTCCTTGGAGAAAAATAATTATGAGAAAGAAGAAGGATATAATAAGGAAGCAGATTGTTCTGGCAGGAAGGAAGGTTTGGGTAAGCAAGCCAGCAAGAACGATTTCGGAAGAGGAGTTTTGGAAAGAGGTAGAACCTATCTTAAGAGAAATGGCAAAGAGATCTTCAAAGAAAAAGAAATAGGACTTGTTAAAATCTCTGAGTTTTACCAAGGGTTTAAAGAAGGAAAGGTAGAGGGTTATTTCCTAACTGGAGAGGGAGATTTGGTTAGGATAAAGGCGATTAGAAAGGTTCCTTACTCCGGCAAAATCTGGGATGTTGATGTCGGAAATGATATAATTTTGGTTAAAAGGGAGGGGTCAAAAGGAGCCTACTGGTCAGGGAACTCCAACCCTTCTAGCAAAGAAGAGGAAATTCCTTATTGGATAGAGAGTTATAACTCAACTAGAGCTATAGTTTGGGTAAAGATTCCTAAGATTGATAATAGCACGGTAATTTATTGCTATTACAATAACTCCTTGGCTGAAAGCAAAAGCAATGCATCCCAGGTCTTTGATTTTTTCATTGATGGAGAGGATGCTGGGAATTGGGTGAATGGAACGACTTTGGTTAGTAATGATGGGGGAAGATTGAGGTTTGAAGAAGCCTATGCTGACAATAGCAGAGCATATAGAAGCTTTGTAAATCCTTTGAATTCCAGCTATTATTCTTTGGATTTGAGGTTAATGGTAAATAATACAGCAAACACAGACCAATTCAGTTTGTATTTTGATGATGGAGGAACAGCTAATAGAATAGCGGTAGTTTACATCCCTAAGGATTCTGCCCAAAACGAGGTTAAGGCTTTAGTAGGGAGCAATTACTATACTTTAACAACAAACTTTTCCTTTGATAATTATTATATCTTAAGTTTGAAGATAAATGAGAGTTCGAAGAATGTTAGTTATTACCTCTTTGATGAATTCTATTCTTTGTTAGGAAAGGCGGAAAACTTAGGCTATTCTTATGGTTCTCCTTCTTCTTTAAACAGGTTTGATTTTGGTTCTGGATTCGATAACGCCCAGTTGTTGGCATGGATAGACTGGATAAGGATAAGAAAGGCAAGCGATTCAAACATAGAAACAAGCTTGGAGGAAGTCCAGAATAGGACAAAGTTCGGATATGCCGAAAGTATTTTGATTATTCCAGATAATCTAACCTCCTGGAATAACCTAAATGCAAACTTTTCCCTGAATAATGGTACCTTAGTTTTCAAGGTAATAGATGGAAGTTCTTTGGAGGTGGTAAAGGAATGTAGTGCTTCCTGCTCTTTGCAAGATGTAAAGGCTAAAAGTTTGAAAATAAGGATTGAGTTTAATGCCAGTTCTTTGAAAGAAGGACCTGAGCTCTATTCCTGGAATATAACCTGGTTTGAGAGAAGGGTCAGGGAAGGTTTTGGGATAAGTAAGGTTATCAAAACAAATGCGAATATTACCAATATTACTGTAGAATATAGCTTAGAGACTCCTTCCAATGCAAGCGCAAGTATTTACATCTCTCCTAATAACGGAACGCTATGGCAAAAGGTTAATTTCAGCGGCCAAAGCTTTTCCTATGATTATAACTTGAGCTATAGAGAAATTAGGTACAAAATTGAGTTTAATTCTGGCGATCAATTTTCTCCAAGGCTTGATTGGATAAAGATAACTTACCGGACTGAAAATAGGGAGGTTCCTATAAATGTGAGTGTAAGGTGGAGAGGAGTAGAGATGGTAAAGGATAAAATAGAGGGAAGCTTTGATATCCCAGATAATAATCCTTTAAATCAAAGCGATGACATAGTTGAAATCTTGCTTTTCAAGGATTACTACCATAACTTTACTTGGGAGTCTAGCGATTATGAGGTTCATGGCCAGATAGACCCTTACAACTCTACCGTTTCATTCTATCCTTCGGGCAATTGCATTATAAACTATGATGACCCTACAAGGCCGGGTCCGGATATTCACCTTACCGGGAAAGACATAAGGGATTGGTTGGGTAAGGGTCTAACAGAGGGAACCGATTATCAGATAAATCTCAGCGAAAGCTCGGCTTCAGGTTATTTGGCAGGAACTCATTTAATTGTTTATGCAAAAGCAGAAGGATTGGGAAATTATTGCGGAAATATAACCTTAAACCATAGCTATTGGGTTCATGGAAAAATTCAAATCTTGCAAGTGAATTGGAGTATAAAAGGAGATATAATAACAAGATATTCGAGCGAAATAGGACCTTTGGTTAATTATACCGAAATAATAGTTAGGGATAACAAAAACCAGATAGTGCCTAAAGGAAATTACACTGTAGAAAAGTATGGGGATTGGAATGCAAGCGATAATTTGCCTGGAGATGTTATAACAGCAAAAATAAGGGCAAATTCCTCCTATGATTTGGGATTATGCAATGAAAGTGAATGCTTTTGGGATTATTATGGTGAGGCAAGTAAAAGCTATACCGTTTACGGAAAGCTTTATGTAAGTTTGGAGAAGCCGGAAAATAACTCTTCTTTGTTCAGAAGTTCCTGCAATTCACCAAGCTCAATCCTTATAAGGTTCAGGGTTTATGATGATCAGAATAGCAATGTAAGCGATGCGAACATTTCCTTAAATCTGCCAGCAGGAACTTGCGTGCTAAATAATGAAGGTAACGGTTACTACAATTGCACTTTTGATCCGGCAGATAATTTGGAGCCGGGCGCTTATCCAATAAATGTAACTGCTTCAAAGGATTATCATTTCAACGGAACTTCTGATACTATAGTTTTAAATATCTTTGGTTGCTTAAAGGCTAATTTAACCTCTTTGGCAAACAACCAGACATTTGCGAGAGGTGAAACAATTCCGATAATGGTTAATCTAACGGATGAGTTTGGAAATATAGTTGAGAATGCAAGCGTAAGGGCAATAATAGAGAGGAGCGATAGCAGCAAGGTACAGTTAAACCTAACCTTTAATCAAAGCTCAAAGTTGTATGAAGGGAGTTATCAGGTAGCAAATAACGATCCGATAGGGAAATGGAACATTACAATAAATGCTTCGAAAGCATACTTTGCAGATGCTTTCGACCAAAGGCAGCTCAATGTTTTTAGGGCTTTGATGGTAAATGTAACAAGGGATAATTCAACTATTCATAGGGAAGATAGTTTGTCTCCTAATTCAGCTTTGATTACAGCCAAGGTTGAGGATGAGAGCGGGGCTGTTGAAGGAGCAAATGTAAGTTTTTATTATGACGGTCAGCTTATAGGGTATAACCTAACCAATACCAGCGGTTATGCCTCAATCACCTGGAATCCGGCAGAGGATTTAATGCCGGCAAATTACACAATTAAGGCTAGAGCGAAGGCTGATTATTCAAAGGAAAGTAATGCAACGACCTGGGTAATAGTTAAAGGATTAGCTAAGGTTTCAGACATAGAGGTTAAGGATACTTTGCAATACAGAGAAGACTTTTGGATAAATTGTACCGTAAAAGATGAGGTTTTAAATACTTCGGTGGAAAATCTGGAGGTAGAGTTTTATGTAGATGGCAATTACTTAGGGATTAATTACACCGACCAAAACGGAACGGCAAGATATTATGTTGATAACATCTATGATGCCGGGACGCATGAGGCGAAGTGCAGTATAGAAGGAAAGAGCAACTTACTTTACGATGCCGGCTCTCAGAACAATTTAACAAAGAGTTTTGAAGTTGTAGCCCAGTTGGTTATTAAAAATATAACAGTAGAAAATCCTGTTTTGTACAGGAATGATAGCTTCTCGCCGAATTCAACAAAAATAGAATTTACTGTTTGGAAAGGTAGTTATGAGCCAGCAAATCAGAGCACAGTAACCCTAACGGCTCCTGACCAAACTTTGAGCTGCATAACAAACAGCTCGGGCTATTGCTATGTCAGATACAATCCTGCAGATAATTTAAGCGTTGGGCCTGAGCTATTGCAGGCAAAGGCTTCTGGCATTTCAGGATGGCAGGATAGCGAGACAGAAAACATTACCCTAACCCTAAAAGGAAAATTGTTTGTAACTATAGAAGAACCTGCGGAAAATCAAATTTTGCAGAGAAATAAAAGCTATTCCCTAAAGGCTAATGTTACGGATGAGCTATCTAATGTTATAGAAGATGCTAATATAACCTGGATAAATGAGAGTTCCCAGGTAATTGCGAGCGATGGAATAATGCAAAGCTGGCTAGTTCCTAAGGATTATCCTTTAGGAAAGGAAAATCTAACAGTCATTGCAAGCAAAGAGCATTACGATAACTCTAGTTCTACTACTGGCGTTTATATTTACGGAAATGCAAAGGTAGAGTATATTTCTCCTAAGAATAATCTAGAAGGGTATTATGAGTATGGCAATGGAGTAGCAGAGATAGTTTGCGGGGTAGTTGATAAGGATAACCGTTATCCTTTAGAAAACTATTCGGTTTCCTTCTATTCCAATCACAGCTTTATAACAAACTCCTTAACCAATAGCTCCGGCTATGCAGTCGCTACCTGGAATATTCCGAGGTTAGGATTATTCAATCTAAGTTGTAAGATAGAAAGTAATGATTCTAAATTTTACATTGCCGAGATAAATGAAAGTTATTATCTGCTTAATGTTGAAGACCATTTAAAGCCAGAAATCTATTCCTGGGAGGTAAGCGATAGCTTAATAGATGTTAATTATGAGAGTTTGGAGATAGAGGCGAATGTGAGCGATAATTATTGGGATTGCTATAATCTTACCGTAAAAGCTGTGATTGTTGGTGTGGACAATGTTACCCTATCTTATAACCAAAGCTCTAATTTGTTTGAAGGAAGCCATACATTTAGCAAGGAAGGAAGCTATCAGATTTATATTTTGGCTAGGGATGGGTCAGGAAATGAGAATAAAAGCAACAGCATTTGGATAAATGTTAGCGGAAGCACCGAGCTAAACTTGAGTATAAAGCCTGAGAGCATAACTTTGCATAATGTAACGATGGATGAAGGGGAAAGCTTTGTTTTGAATGCTACCTTGAAGAACATAGGGAATGCAACCGCCTATCTTTCAAACATAACTTTGGAGAAGAAATTCTTTTATCAGGCAAATACCTATTTCCAAAGTTGCGGGAATTTGTCGGCTGGGGGCAATTGCTCAAAAGAATTCAACCTAACCGTCCTGAACGGAACATTGCCTGGAGATTATCAGATAAGGGTTTATGGAAATTGGCTTAATCCTAATAATACCTATGCAAATGTTAGCAAGGTTTTGAATGTAACTATAGCGGAAAATCCGGTTTTGGAAATTTTGGAGCCTAACATAACTTTGGTAATAGAGAGAGGAAAGGAAAAGGCTGCAAATCTAACCTTAAGGAATAAAGGGATTTCGGGGCTTTATCTGATAAACCTTTCCTGCTCTGAAGGAAAGGTTTGTTTGAACTTTTCGGTAAGCTTTTCGGATAATCTCTTCAATTTGAGTGCAGGAGAAAAAAAGGTAGTAATGGTAAATGTTTCAGTTCCGAGCGATTTGGAGCCAGGAAATTACAACGGAACGATTTTGGCTAAGGCCAGTAATACAAATTGCTATTCCGAAGATAGGTGTAACAAAAACTTGCCTATCTATGTTAAGGTTTTTAGGGAGGCCGGGGTTTTATCTCAGCCTTCTTCCATAGATGTAGGCTATTTACCTTATTCAACCAAGATAAATCTCTCTTTGCTAAACAATGGAAGTGACCCTATAACCAATGTTAACTTAAGCTTGAGGTTTGAGAATGGAGAATCTTTATACCAGGCCGGAAATGGAGAGCTAATGATAGAGCCTTCTGGCTATAGCTGCGGAACTCTGAATCCTGGAGAATATTGTAACAGAAGCTTTTATCTGAACATAACTTCTGGAGCAGATGCCGGAACTTATAAGGTTTATGGAAAGGCTTCCTGGCAAAACCCTGATGAGAGCTTAAGCTCGACACAAAATGTCACTAGCCTTACAATAGAGAAGATTTACAGCTATGCTTATAGTCCTTCCTCCTTCAATCTAACAGGAGAGCATAACCAGAGCTATACTTTGGGAACATTGGTTATTAACAACACAGGAAACCAGAAGCTGTACTTCAACCTTTCTCCCGAAAATTATAGTGATTGGTTTTCCTATTCAAGGACTTTGCCTTTGGTCATAGAGGCGGGGAAGTCAGATAGCATAATAATCTATGTCTCTATTCCTAAGGGCACTGATCCCGGCATATACAAAACAAATTTGAGTTTAGTCGGTAGAGATGTTTCGGGAAGCCATATAATAGAAAACAAGATTCCCGTTAAAATAGATGTTCTTAAAAACACTTCCTGGCATTTAAGCCCTACTTCCATTCAGGAAACATTACCTTTAAAGCCGGCCGGTCAGGGAGGTTATTACAATATAACAATTGTCAATGAAGGTAATGTAAAGATTAACTTTACCATAGGCGTAACTCCACTGCCAGGCTCTGACTCAATCTCAAATTTCCTTGTTTCGCCTAGCGATGGGGATACAATAGAAGTTGATAAGGCAAGTTCAGGGATTTTACAGGTTCAGTATGTTAGCGATACATCGGGAAATTATAAATTTAAAATCACCTTATCCAACAGCTCAGCCACCCCTGATGAAGGCTCTGTAACCTTTAACATTACGGTTAAGGACATAGAGCCTGCAATCTATGAAGATACCTTAAGCTATCCTGCAAAGGTTGATGTAAATAGGGAGAACATAACGGTAGAAATAAACATAAGCGATAATGACGAGATGGCAGATGTTTGCTCTAAAGATGAAGGGTGTGCTTGGATAAATGTTACCTCTCCTTCTGGAGAAAACTTTGTTGTTAATGCATCTGTGGTTCAACAATATACATCAAGCTCTCCTTACAAATACAGATTTAGGGCAAGCTTTTTGCCGACCGAGGAGGGAAGCTATACCATAAAAGTTGGTGCAAGGGATAAGCTTTCCTCTGGGTCGCCGGACTATAATTACAGTTCTAGCTTTACTGTAAATGTTTTGGCCTCAACCTCATTAAGCATAAGCTCACAAGATAGCATAGATGTTTTGGGAATAACCAACGATACCGGAAAAACAATCCAGATAAACTTTTCTGTAATTAATAGCGGGGATGCAGGGGCTTATAATGTGAGCGTAACCATAGATAACCTTCCGGCCGGCTGGAGCGCTAGTCCTAACTCATTTACCTATGCAAAGATAGAGGAAGGGACAAGCAAAGAGGAGCAGTTTTCCCTAACAATTCCTGCAGGTACTTTGGCAGGGAGCTATTCCATAAGGATAAAAACAGAGTGGGAGAATCCTGATTACTCTTTGAGAAGCTCTGAGAAATGGATTACAATAAATGTCAATCCTACCAGGATTTTGGAGGCAAGTCCTTCAAGTATTTCAATTTCGGTTGAGCATAACCATAGTTATACCGTAGTTTACAACCTTACAAACAAAGGGAACACCAATATAACAAACATAAATATTTCCTGTTATTCTGACCATTGCGGAACCTTTAATCTTACCTTCTTCCCGGAGAACATTTCTGTTTTGAGGGCAGGTGAAACAAAGCAGATAAATGTAAGCTTCTCGATTCCTTTAGGATATTCTCCTGGATTTTATTCCCTAACCTTGGTAAATTCCCCGGCCAATGCAAATCTAACCAATGTAAGCTTGAGCATTCAGGTTTTGCAGGATAAAAGTTGGGTAATTGACAAAACAAATATTTCAAAGCTTGTAGCGACAAACAGCTCGGGCTTATTGGATAAAATAAAGGTAACTAATATAGGAAATGTAAAGCTAAGCTTTGAGTTGAATATAACAGGGAACATTTCTTCTTTGCTAACCCATCCTTCTTCCTTAAGTGTAGAAAAGCAGAGCTCTGAAGAGATTTATATTTACTATAATGTTTCCGAGGAAGGGGATTATTCTGGTTTGTTAAACATCTCTAGCTCTGGCTCAAAACCAGAGTTCAGGCTAATAAACCTTTCTTTAGGGGTAAGGCCTTTAGAGATAGAGATTTTGAGTTATACTGAGAAAACAAATGCGAGTGAGGAAATAGAGATTAAGGCAAATATAAGCTATAATAAAAATCCTGTTGAAAATGCAAGCTTCACGGTTTTCATAAATGAGAGTTCTTGTTATAACCTAAGCCAGGAGTATCTAGGGAACGGCTCTTGGCTGATAACTTGTTTAGCTCCTAGTCTAAAGGACGGATATTATTATGATTTGAGGGTAAGGGCTTTGGCTTTGGTTGAAGGGAATGAAATAGAAGGGAGTCAGATTCTAAGCAAGGCTATTTATTATTATGATTTATCACCTCCAGAAATCAAGGAAATTGTTGCGGAGGCAAAGGAAGTTAAAAATGAGACCCAAAAGGCAAATCAGACAATAAGGGTTAATGTAACAGACCCTTCAGGAGTTAGTAATGTGAGTATAGTTGTTAGAAAGAGTTCGGAAGTAGTTTATCAGGGTTATCTCCAAAAGATAACTAATGAAAGCTGGTTTGCAAACCTGACGAACCTAACCTATGGCGATTATGACTTAAATATCTCTGCTATAGATAGCTATGGTCATAAAAGCTATAGGGAAGGATGGTTTGAAATTTACATAGGAGGAATTTACATAAAAGGGGAGGCTAGGGATAGCGAAGGGATAGCTTATGAGCAGAGCTTCAGGTTTTTCAGGGAAGGTAAAAACTTTGATGAAGATTATGAAATAGAGGGTCTTGGCTTCTCGGCTGAAGGAAGCTATAGCAAGGAAGTACATAAAAGAAATTATGATGTTTATATTAAAGCTAAGGGGCATGAGTTCTTCTTTGAAGATGTTCCGCTCTTTGAAAATATAACAGAGCCTTTAAGGATAGATGAATCAAATTACCCAAGCAACGGCCAATCCTATAAAAGTGAGAACGGTTTGCTAACCTTCAAAAAGGTTTTGGCTATCCGAAGCAATCTAAGTTTTTCAAAGGTTAGGTTAAAGTTTTATACTGGCAGTATAGATCCTAATTTAGTATCCTTCTTTAGATGTAGGGATTGGGTTTGGGAAAATAGGACTTGTTTATCTGGCTGGGAAGAGGTTTCTGTTTTGGCGAGGGGAGCGGATTATTTGCTGGCAGAACTTGAAAACTTCTCGGCCTATGCCATAGCGGAAATTTCCTGTCCTTCTCCCGATTATGTATTATGCGGAGGGAAGTGCTATTTGGCTGAAAAATGTCCTTATTGTTGTAACGGAGCTTGTTCCTTAGAGCCTTGTCCTCAGCCAGAACCCGGAGGTGGAGAAACAGGAGGGGCTGGAGGAGGTGGCGGAGGAGGTGGAGGAGCTGGCGGCTATGCCCCTCCTTCCAAACCTACCAAGCCAATCTGTGGTAACGGAATATGTGAGGAAGGGGAGACTCCAGAAAATTGTCCGGAGGATTGCAAAATAATATCTTTCCCTATTTCGGTTAGGGCTGAGATGGTTACAATTCAATTAAAACCTGGAGAAAAGAAGGAATATTCTATTTGGCTAACAAACAATCAGAATGAAAACATAACTGTTTATTTGACCATCTCAGGTGATATCTGGCAGTTTTTGAGGTTGGATAAGGATAAGGTTGATTTGGGTCCCGGAGATACTGCAACAGTTAGAATTTTGGCGTTTGCAGATGAAAATGCTGTTCCTGGAACCTATACCGGAGAGTTGAAGGTGCTTGCAAAGGGAAAAACGCAAACAACAACCCTAACCGTAAATATAGTCTCTGAAGAAAAGCCTTTGTTGGATGTTAAGGTAGAGGCTATAAATAAGCAGGTAACCAAAGATGACAAATTAAAGTTCTATGTGAAGTTGTACAATTTAGGCTCGAAGAAAAGATTCGATGTAACCTTAAACTATAACATAATATCTTTGGTAACTAACAAAATACTGTTCAGCCAGCACGAGACGATGGCAATAGAGACCTCCATTTCCTTCATAAGGGAGATTCTTTTGTCCAACCTTTCCTTAGACTATGGCAGGTATCTAATAGAAGTGGTAGCAACTTATGAGAATCAAACGGCAAAGGCAACCGACATGTTTGAAGTTGTTAAAGTGCCTTGGTGGTGGCTCTGGCTGCCTAGAATTTTGGGCTCTGCCGCTGTTGTTATAGTTATAATATGGGTATATAGATATTATAGGGTGAAGAGGTTGGAGAGGATGAGATATTTAACACCTATAGATTACAAAAGTTTGCCAAAGGAAGGTTTGTACATAGGAAAGGTTGCCGGAACTAAATACAAAGCATATTTGCCTACAAAGGATTTGACGACCCATGTAATAATAGCCGGCGCAACCGGCTCTGGAAAGACTGTTGCGGCTATGGGCATAGCGGAGGAATGCCTGCTCAACAAAATACCGGTAATAGTCTTTGATCCTACCGGGCAGTGGACAGGCTTTGTAAAATCCTGCAGAGATAAAAGCATGCTTTCCAATTACAAGTACTTCGGGATGAAGGAGTTGGATGCAAGACCTTTCCCAGGTATGATTTATGAGATAACCAATCCTGAGGAAAAGATAGATATAAGGAAGTATATGAATCCTGGAGAGATAACGGTGTTTGTTTTAAACAAGCTAAGGCCTGGAGAATATGATGTTGCTATTAGGAATATAATAGACAGCATTTTCGCTCAAAAGTTTGAGGAATCTCCTGAGCTCAAAGTATTGCTCGTATTTGATGAGGTTCACAGGTTGTTAGAAAGGTACGGAGGGAAGGGAGGTTATGTAGCTTTGGAAAAGGCTGCAAGAGAATTCAGGAAATGGGGCATAGGAATAATAATGATATCTCAAGTATTATCTGACTTTAAGGAGGCTTTGAAGGGTAATGTTCTGACAGAAATTCAAATGAGTACAAAGGGAATGGAGGATTTACAGAGGATAAAAGAGAAGTACGGTGAGGAGTATGCTAAGAGGGTGACTATGGAGGAAGTTGGTGTAGGAATGTTCCAGAACCCTAAATACAACAAAGGAAAGCCTTACTGGATATGGTTTAAACCGCTAAGGCACGACCCTCACAAGATTCCGGAGAAGGAGTTGGAGATGTACAGGAGCTATGCAAAGAAGTTGGATGAAATTGAGAGGAAGATAAAGGAGAGGAAGGAGAAAGGAGAGGATACCTTTGATTTGGAGTTGGAGTTGAAACTTGCTAAGGATAAGTTAAAGACCGGAAGGTTCAGGATGGCGGAGATATACATAAACTCCTTAGAAAACAAGCTAAAGTAATCAAATTTTTCTTTTTAGGGGGTTGAATTCCCTCAACCATTGCAAATCACAGGTATAGCCAAAGATTTCCCTTATATCCTCTTTATCAAATATGAACATGGCAAGCCTTTCAATTGCAAGTCCCCAGGCCAAAATTGGAACCCTTATTCCTAAAGGCTCTAAAGCCTCTGGTCTGAAAATTCCCGCACCTATAAGCTCTATCCATCTTTGGCTTTTTTCATGCCAGCCGAATGCTTCCAAACTTGGCTCTGTATAAGGAAAATAGGCATACTTGAACCTTACCTTTTCTATCCCGAATCTCTGGTAGAACTCTTTTATTATTCCCATCAGATGCCTTAGATTTGCATCCTTGCTAAGAACGATACCTTCGCATTGATGGAATTCGGGTAAGTGTTTATAATCGATTGTTTCATTCCTGAAAACCCTGCCTATGCAGAAATATTTCCCAGGGATTTTTATGCCTTGAGCCATTTTTCTGAAGGAGACAGAGGTTGTATGGGTCCTTAAAACAAGTCTTTTAGCCTCTTCCTCGTTATATTCATAATCCCAATTTTTTTCATGCACTGCCTTAACTTTTTCAACCAGCTCCTTTTCTGGAAGCTCTCCTTTCCCCTTTAGATAAAAAGTATCCTGCATTTCCCTTGCTAAATGGTCCTGGGGAACGAACATCGAATCAAAATTCCAGAATGCGATTTCTACCAAAGGTCCTTCCATTTCCTCAAATCCCATTTCCAGGAAGGTTTCCCTAACCATCTCCATAGTTAACCTTAAAGGGTGCTTTTTCCCTGGATAAATAATTTTACCCGCAACCTCAACCTGGTAGGGTTTAAATCTCTTACCTTCCCAAAGATTGTATTTTATTATCTCCGGTGAAATCTCTTTTATCTCCTCCTCTATTTCAACCTCCAACCTTTTCCTTATCAGCTTCCTTTCCAACAACAATTTTATCTCCGCCTCTTTTAACTCCTTTCCCTCTGAAAATTTTTTCAGAGCTGTTTCAAATTCCGTCGGTTTATCCTTCTCCTTTATTCCCTTTTCTGTTATCCTTATTTTTCCTCCTTCTATCTCTATCCAGCCCTTTTTCTTGCACCATTGCAGGGCTATATTTAAATTTTCCAATTTCCTTGCCTCTTCCAAAGTAATCTCCTTACCATTTTCCAAAATCAGCTCGAGCAATCTTTTTTCCGGAAATCCTTTTTCTAAATATTCCTTTCCCTCCTCAGAGAACTCGAACTTCATAATCTCCTTATTTTTATATCCTTTTTTGAGGATTTTGCTATTTCCTCAAGGATTTGTTTTAATTGCGAATCCGTTATAGGTTTTAAAATTTTGCTGTGCTGGTAAAGTTGAATTAAGTAGAGCTCTATCTGCTCTGCAAGCTCGGGTTTTGCAAGTTTTACATTGTTTAACCTTTCCTTAGCCTCTTTTGTCAGTATCTCCCTGAGTATCCTTTCCTTCACCTCCTCCAACATTTTAGCCTTTGAAATTTCCTCCTGAATTGCTAACTGTTGTTGAAGTTGGGCTTGGAGCTCCAGCAATTTCCTTTGCTTCAATAGCTCTTCCTCATTCATAATAAAAAATAAAAGAAAAATTTTTATGCATCCGGTAATCTCCTCAGCAATCCTCTTTGCAATTTTTGTTGGAATATCTGTGCTTATTTTAAGCTATTCAACCGATTACTTTGCTCAGGCAAAGGAAAATCTTGCTTGGGATAAAGGAATACATGTCGCAGAAGAAATTGTTAGGATTGCAGATGAGCTCAGAAACCTGCCTGAAGGAACGGAAAGAAAATATTCCTTTTATCTGCCTGGAGGAAGTATTACAATATGCAATCGGTCGGTAGTATTTGCCTTCAGAAATAATAAAAGAATTTTGCATACCAAAATAAATCTAAGCGAGATTTCGGTAAGCAAGGGAAAGCACACCCTAATATTTAGAAAAGATAGGGGAGGGATTGCTGTCTGGGAGGAGAAACCTTAAAAGAAGGTATTACTCCTCCAACTTTTGGGACTCTTCCAATTCCTTCAATTTCTTTTCATACTCCTTTTCTATTCCCAAAGCCTCTAAGATATCCTTACATCTGTTCCTTATGGTTACTTCAGTTACTCCAATTGCATCAGCAATTTCCCTTTGTGACCTATACTCTCCGTTCATAATAGCTGAAATGTACAAAGCGGCGGCAGCAACTCCCAAAGGCCCTTTCCCGGATACAGACTCATGGTCTTCAATTTTTTTCAGATACTGCCTTGCCTTTACCTGTACCTTATCAGAAAGTCCTAAAATGGTTGCGCATCTCGCAATGTAATCCTTTGCCTTTGCAGGCAGAATTCTCAATCCCAACTTTCTTGCTATGTATCGGTAGGTTCTACCCAAATCCCTTCTCGACACTCCCGATGCCTGAGAGATTTCTGCTAAGGTTCTGGGGCATCCGTACTCCCTTGATAGACAGTAAACCAAAGCCGCTATAACAGCCTCTATACTCCTTCCCTTAACAATACCTTCCTCCAAAGCCTTTTCGTACATTACCCCTACTTCTTCCTGCAGGTTTTTGGGTAAGTTTAGGAAGGAGCTCAGCCTTTCCAATTCGGTGAGAGCATATCCCAAATTTCTATCCTTTGAAGATACAAGCCTTTTCTGCCATTTCTTCATTCTAAAATACTGGGACCTTTTCTGGGACTTTACCTTAAATAGCTCTGCCTGACTCTTTCCGATTTCGGTACCTATTCCTTTATCGTGCCTTAGCTTTGTTAAAGGTGCTCCGGTTCTTGCGGTTTTTTCTAATTGCTCGGTATCAAAGGCCCTCCAATCCTGCTGGGTATCTATCATGTCCTCTGTAATAATCAGCCCGCACTTTGCGCAGAGCTTCTCTCCTCTTGTTGTGTCGATTAGGATATGCTTTGACCCGCATTCCGGGCAGGTAAGCCCCCTAACCTCCTTAAACTTGGCCATTTTTTACCACCTTTTCGTTAAAAAGAGTATGAATTATTTTTGTATTGGTTTATATATATTTTTTTCGGTGCTGAAATATATATATTTTAAAATATCTTATAGAATAGAAGGCATAAAAGGAAGAGGGTTGCCAAATAAAGAAAATCCCAGAAAATAAGGTGAAGGACCGGCAAAAATTCCGGCCCTAGATAATACCCAAGCATTATAATAGCAAATATCCTGAAAATGTTAGTAAGGAAGGCGATAGGTGTCAATACCAAGCTCCCCTTTAACTTTGCAAGCCAGCATTTATTACTGAGCAGGATAAAGGAAAAAAGGATAAAAATTCCGAAAAAGCCGGTGCATTCCGGAGAGATCAGAGCTATTAGATCCCTAACTATTATGAATAATCCTTGCCTTTTTATCTCAATTCCGAACATTTGAAGCAGAAAATAAACAGAGTCGAGGGTAATTTCCTGAAGGAGGGAAAGAACCGAATAATTTTCTATAAACCAGACAAAGATAACGCTTAGAATAAGCAATCTGCCTATCTTGCCAGCACTTTCTTTGTTTCTCCCTTCGGCCTTGCCTTTATCAATATTCGAAATCCGCAGTGAGGGCATATTACCTGACCCACCTCTTCCAGATTTTCAATATATCCCTTGCACCTTACACATTTATATCCCATGTTAACCTTCCTTTTTTCTTTCTATCATTGCAAAGTTTGGACATACTATTAATACCGAGTGGGGTCCCATTACAATATCTCCATCCATTGCGGTTACGGTTCTCTTAATCTTCTCTATACATCTTCTCAGCTCCTGAATATCTTTGTTTTTTAATTCTTGGGTTGATATAAAAAGAATTTTGTTTTCCCTTAGCTCTTTCAAAATGTTTTCAACATCCTTAACATCTTTCAACTTTTCTATTCTCACAAGAATTTTTCCCTCAGAACTCTTCTCTTTTGCAACATCCGAAATTTCTATATATTCTTCCTCATCTATATCTTCGGGCTTTCTTTTTCCTAGAAGCTTCTTAAGCACCATAAATAAAGTAACAAAAAATATAAATATTTAATGGAGCCTAAAAAACTTGCTCTTCTGATATTTTTTTTAATTCCTTTGATAGCTTTTCCTTTTGACCAAATTCTTGCCTTACTTCTCTCCCTTTTCCTTATTGAAAAACTCTTTTTTATCTTCCCGAGCTTCGGCATAGAATTTACAACTTTGCCAACGCTCTACCTGGCAATCCGTTACAACCTATTTTTTTCTTTTTTATTTAATTTAATCTTCGTCCCCTTGGTAGGTTTTGTAAAATCTTATTATATTGAGGGGAACAGGGAAAAGCTACCTTTTCCGGAATCAGGGCATGTGATAGATTTTTTGGTTGCTTTTTTAGCCTTCTCCATCAAACCTTTTCTTTCCGACAAAATTTCCATGCTTGCTGGCATTGCTGGATGTTTGGGCTTTAAACACCTTTTATCATTTTTAAAAGCAAGGCTTACTTCTGGCTCTCCTAACCTCTATGAGGTTGCTATAAACATTATCTTCAACCTTGTAATTTTTTATTTTCTGGTTTAGGAAAATATTTTGATTTTTGCTTTCTTTTATTGCCTAAAAACCTCATGGAAGGAAATTTACTCCTTGACCGTAGATAGAATAAAGCATTCTTTTTGTTTCTATTTCATTTTCTATTTTTTCCAATATTTTTGAGTAAGGTTGTCCTTGATAATTTACAACAATCCTAACAATGTTAACCTCTCCAAATGGATCATAAGAACTTTTACCTCCTGAGCCATTACTTAGATCACTAAGAATACTCTGTCCAATACGTGCACAGATTATATTGTATGCTTCTATCTCTTCCTCTGGCAATCCCGCTGTGTCTTTTTCCCTCCAGCTTCTTAGTTTCTCATAGGAAACTACTCCCATAAGATAGTTATATATAGAAAATTTTAAATACTTTATGGAACTCTCTCCGGAAAATCTAATAAAGATTTTTACCTCTCAGGACTGGAAAAACAGAGAAAAAGCCATTGAAAATATTAGAAAACACAAAAATATATTGAGGAAGTACTATGACGCTGCCGTTAAAGGAAAGTTTTCCGGTTGGAAGAAGAGTTTAAAAGGTAAACTGGCTCTGATTTTAATTTACGACCAAATTCCAAGGATTATTTTTAATGATAGAAGAATGTACGAAACCGACTCAATCGCAAGAAGGATTGCGGATGAGCTTTTCAAAACTGGGAAATACGAGAGCTTTTCTGAGATAGAGCAGTTGTTTATTTTTCTGCCTTTTCATCATTCTGAAAATTTGAAAGACCAGAAAATAGCAAACAGAATTTTTGAAAGATTGTATAAGAAAAACCCGAATGAATTCGAGTGGATATACAAAGCATCAAAAGAATACATGGAAATTATAAAAAAATTTGGAAGGTTTCCGTGGAGAGATGAGGTTTTAGGAAGAAAAAAGGAATGATTAGAGCTTAAAAATCTCCTTAGCATTCCTTTCAGCCATTTTTAGAATTTCCTCTTTCTCCAAACCCCTAAGCTCGGCCATTTTTTGGGCTGTATACTTTATGTTCCATGGCTTGTTTTTGAGTTCCTTGGAAAAGGGGTCCAACCAGGGAGAATCTGTTTCCAAAGTAAATCTGTCTAAAGGAACCTTTTTTGCGGCGTTTTTTGTATTTTTGCTTTTTTCCAGGTTTGTTGCTATGGAAACAAACCATCCATTTTCCAAAATTTTTTTAAGTTGGGTTGCGTTTCCGGAAAAGCAATGAAACAAAATCCTTTCATAATTATAGCCTGCAAGAACTTCTATTGCCTCTTCCATCTTACCTCTGCAATGGATAACCAAAGGAAGCTTTAGTTTCATTCCGAGCTCTATAAATTCCCTGAATATGTCTTCCTCCCTTTTCCTATCTTCAACCCATTTATCCATCCCTATCTCTCCTATTCCCACAATTTTTTCCTTATTTTTCCCGATAAATTCCAGATATTCTTCCAATTTGGCATCTTCAATCCTTTCAGCTTCCATCGGATGCAAGCCCAAAGTTGCAAAAATAATTTTGTAATTTTCTGAAAGTTTTAGGGTCTGCTCCTTTTCATTTGGAGATGCACAGGATGTTATAGCCATTAACCCTTCTTCCTCACACTTTTTAATTACCTTTTCCAAAGGCATGTCCTTTATTTTATCGAGATGGCAATGCACATCTATCATAATTTATTTCCGAAATAAATTTTTCTTATAGGCCAGGAAATTTCTATTCCCTCTTTGTCGTACCTCTTTTTCAATTTCTTTATAAACTCATGGGTAATTAAGTATTTATCTACAGGCTTTTCAGCCCTTAAAATTACCGAGAAAATTATGTTAGAATCTCCGAACCGCTTGTACCTTATGAAAGGTTCAAAATTTTTGATAGCACCTTTCACTTCCTTCTGAATTTCCTTTGCGACTTCAATAGTAACCTTCTCAACCTTCTCTAAATCGCTTTCATAGCTAACGCCGCACTCTACAATTACAGCTGTTTCGGGCTCAGGAAGTGAGTAATTAGTTATAATGCTTTCCGCAAGCTTTGAGTTAGGGATTATAACTATGGTGTTCGGAAGCGTCCTTATTTTAGTCGATCTCCACCCTATATCTTCAACATATCCTGCAATTCCGTTCTCTAACTCTATCCAATCTCCAATCCTTACCGGCTTATCACTCAGAATATGAATGCCTGCAAAGAAATCCGAGAGGGTGCTTTGTAAAGCTAATCCTATAGCCAAACCTCCCAATCCCAAACCGGCAACCAAAGGAGTGATTTCTATTCCGAAGTATGATAGGATTATTAGTAAAGCGATTAGGTAAATTACCGCCTTTACAATCTTGTTTATCAGTTTAGGAATTGTCTGATATTTTCCCTGGAATTTTAACCATTTGTCTATTCCTATTGAAGAGATTCTGCCTAGAAGCATGGCTATAAGTAGAGAAAATGCGGTAAAGAAAAAACCGTCTATGTAAACCGAATAGCTTGTTAGATAAGATGAAGTTTTTAAGGCGAGGTAAATTCCCAAGAGCACAATCCCAATACCCAAAGGTTTTGTTACGGATTCTGTTTTTTTGGTGAGCGTTTTGAGATATTTTTGCAAAATTTTCTCAGATATTTTGGCGGAGACGAGCGATGTAACCATTATGATTAACCCCATAGCCACCTCGTTACCCAACATAATAAAAATAACAATCAAATCTTTTTAGCATATCCCTCAAACCAGTTTTTCCATCTATCAAAAATTTCCTTTGAATCTACCTTGCCAATCTCCTCCCTAACCTCTTCAGATATTAAATGGAAAACTGTGTTTGACTCGCTTACAGCTTTTGCCTCCATCAGAGAAGGTTTATTAAGTTTTTCAGCAAGCCTAACAATATATTCCAGCACTTTGGCCCTTAACCTTATATTATCCCAGACAGCATCCCAATTTCCCCTGAACTCTTTTATCCTGTTCGCAATTTCGTTCAGCACATAACTTTCTCCAGCCAGTAAATTTGGTAAGGGTTTTAAGTCATCTGCCTTAGCATCGTACTCAAAAAGATTTACAAACCCTTTTTCTTCAGACGGGTCTTCCTTCCAATGCTTTTTAACCTCTGTAACCTCAACCACCCTCCTAAAGCTTTTCAAGCCGGAAGCCGTTTTCAAAGTATTGCATATTATTACGAGGTCTGTTGCCTTAAAAGAGGTTGGAGGAACGCCGAGGTCATTAACAACCCTATCGAAAATAGAGTAAGCGCTATCTCCATGAATGGTTCCTGCAACAACATTTGCCATCGCCCCAATCCTCATAGCCTCATAGAGAGCCAAACTTTCCCTACTTCTAACCTCCCCGATTATCAAACAGGAATCTCCCAACCTTAAAGCAACCCTTAAAGCCTCTTCAGCAGGCAACTCCGTTTCTATATGCGTTATAATTGACCTCGCCTTCAAGCTTTCAATGTTGTATCCTAAATTTATTAGTTGGGTAATCGGAAGTTCCCTTGTGTCCTCTACCGTAATAATCCTTTTGCTTTTCAGGATTTGGACGATCAAAGCGCTAAGCAAAGAGGTTTTTCCAGCACTCCTCGTACCCCCTATTAAGATGCTCCTTCCTCCGTCAACCACAAACCATAAAAAGCCTGCAAACAAAGGATTGAGCATTTTCTGTTTTAAAAATAGGGGTAGGGTCCAAGGCCTTTCCCTATGCCTCCTTATAGCAAAACCATAACCGTAAGGAGATAGGGTTGGCATAATGGCGCATACCCTTGCCCTGGCTTCTGGAATTTCCAGCTCGGTATCCAACACAGGATTGGCCTCATCAAAAGGTCTACCCGAGCTCAACCTTAATCTTGTTGCGAAAATTTCAGCATCTTCCTGAGTAGGGATTAAATTTGTTTGGCAATCCCCGTACTTCTCATGATATAAATAAATGGGAGAAGAACCTATCGGAGAATTTATATAGATATCCTGCACCTTGTCATCGCTTAGTATAAGCTCTATCGCCCCTACCCCAACGGTGTACCTAACCAATATGCTGGTAAGTTTATTAATGGTTTCTTCATCCAATTTTAAATTTCTTGATTTAGCCAGGTCAGAAATCAATCCATAGCCTATGTCAAAAAAGGTTTTTCTGATCTCTTGGGTTTGGATGAGCTTTTCCTGCATCGGCCTATGCTCTGCCATATACCTTCTTGCTAAGTCAAGGAGAGTATATTCTTCATCGCTCAGTTCAAATTCGGGAGCGAGAACATGGTAATGCAGCCTATCCTGATTAGGTAATTTATAAATCTCGACCTTTATCCCGGATTTCAACCTATAACTTTCTATCAATTCGGCATTTTCGGGTGCTATCGCCTGGTATTTTGTGTACATGAAGTTCGGTCTAATATTGGGCATAAAGATTTGGCGGTAGATGCTTCTATCCCCTATTTTATATCCCGCAATAAAAGGCTTTGCCAGTTGGATTAACTTTGTTCCTTCCAGAATTTCCTTTATTCTTTCCAAAGTTTGGATGTAAAGGGTATAACAAGGCTTGCATATTCCGAATGATTTTTCCCTTGCAAGCTTCATCCTCCTTATGTACCTTGAAAGTTTTACATAGGCACCTATGGGGTCAGCTTTTAAATCTTGGGCAAGCAGGTTAGCAATAAAGGTATTCCTTTCTTTTAAACATCTATTACAACCCTCAATTACCAAATTGTTGATAGAGGTTAATCCCTCCCTTTTTATCCTTCCTATAGCATTTATAATTTCGAGCAGGAGCAGAACCTGATCAAAGCTATATTCATATTCCCTCTCCCTTGACAGAACTATCGCCCTTGCATCCCTAACCTCTTCTAAAATGTTCATAACCTCGAGCATGCAGGCAGGAAAATTTTCAATGCTCGAGCCGAAGATGCAGTTAAAACAATTTATTTTTACGGTCCTTGTTTTCCTATCAAATTCATATCTTTCGGTTTCCGGCATAATAATTCATTTTGAATTTAAAAGTTTAACCTTTAACCTTTCGCTTAGGATTAATACGCAGGGTATAACGGTGATCGCCGCGATAAAGCAGAATAGCACGCCTAAGGACATCATATTTCCCAAATCTCCGAGCAAGGTTAGCTTTCCTAAGGACATTGCCCTAAAACCTATTAAAGCAGCTAAGGTTGTTATGAGCATGGGGATAAACACGCTTGAAAGCGTTATTTCCATCGCCTTTTCTATTCCGTGCTTTTTTCTTTCCTGTCTGAATCTGTTCACAACCTGAATGCCAAAATCTATTCCTATCCCCATTATCATTGACATTCCTCCGGACATCGTAGGATTTATAGGCATTCCCAATAACCCCAAAGTTCCGTAAACCCATACCACACCAAAGCCTATCGCAAGCAAAGATATTATTCCGTATCTTAAGGAAAGGAAGAGCATGCAAACAATTATGAAAATGCTTATCAGCGAGAGCATTGAAGTTTTTTGCATGGTCGGTAAAACCTGCTTTCTCAGTTCTTTCGAAATTACCGGCTCTCCCGTTAAACCGAGTTTTAGTCCGGCAGGCTTTTCTGTTTCTTCGATTATGTTTTCAAGTTCGTCGACGAATTCCTCCCTTTTCTCCTCGCTCATCTCTGCCAAGCTTATTCTTATTATGCTCGCTTTGTAATCATCGCTTACATAATATTTAAATTGATTTATCCTCACTCGGTTTTCGTGCTTTCCGCCGCCTTCGTACAACTTTACATACTCTGCAACCCCGTTCAAACCGGAGTTTATTCCCGAGATGCCTTCTTTTAAACCCGAGGAAAGATTCTCAAGCAATAAACTCGCGTTTTTCATCGCTTCCAATCCGGAAGATATGTTTTCAAGAGAGTAAGCCATTTCGTTAAGGGTTAACGATAATTGCTTCATTCCTTCCTGCGCTTCCTTTGATTGGGTGAGCATAGCATTCAGCCCTTGCTTTAATCCTTCTAAATATCCTATTATCTCCATTTTTTCTTCTAAGGTAGCGTTCGATTGCTGGACCAAGGTTTCTATCGAATCGATCAGAGAAATAATTTCCGTCGCCTCGCTTAAATCCCCGCTATTGCCAATACTTTCGGCTATTGAGGAAATAGCGTATTTAATCTGCTTTAAAGCAAAGGAAGAGCCGTTTAAGCCTAAGGTTATTCCTTCCGCAATTTGTTTTTGAGCGAGCAAGCCTTCCTCTACCTCTTTTAACCCTTCAGAAAACTGAGCAAGCGTTTCCGGTAAATCTAAGGAGGACTGATTTATAACGATTTCTTTATTCATCAGCTCCACAACATTTGACTTGGTTTTCGGTAAATGTCCTGAGTTTAACTCTCTTAGCCAGTCAGGAAGTCCGGAGACGGAAATTACTCCCTCCATTCTCCTTATTTTCTGCTCGAGAATGTCAAGGCATTCGATAACTTCAGGCTCGCGGATATCTCTAACTTCACCGGAATTTGGATATTTAGGGTTTATTTCAGCAATAACGATCGCTTGTTCTCCAGAAACTCCGAATTCATCGCTAATATAAAAAATCGCATCTATTTCTTCAACATTTTCCGGAACCATATCTCTGTAAGACATGCTTTCCGTTTTGTTTAAACTCATTCCTATGAAGGAAATCAAGGTGAACAGAACTACCGCTATTAAAATCGCCTCCGGCTTCTTTGCTATGAACCTTGCATATTTTTCAACCATTCCTTTCATGCTTCAACCCTTTTCTGAGAAATTTTAGTTCGAATTTTTCTACCCTTTCGATGAACCTTTCCTCGAGTAATATGAAAGCCGGGGCTATTACCACGGTTGCAAATAAAATACAGAAAATTCCCAACGCAAGTGTTTCTCCCAAATGCCGAACCATTGGCATGGAAGCGAGCAACAAAGCTAAAAATCCAGCAATAGTAGTTGTTCCTGAGCCTATTATTCCGGAGCCTACAGAAGGTAATGCTTTAACCAACGCTTGCTTTTGACTCTTACCTTTCTCCCTTTCCTCCTCATATCTTTCCACGAGGAAAATCCCGTATTCAGTGCCCAAACCCAGAATCATAGCCCCTATTCCTACTGTTGCTATCGATAAAGGAATGTTAAGCCAGCCCATCAACCCCAAAGTCCATGCTAAACCTAAAATCAAAGGGGTAAAGACGAGAATTCCTCTTGTTAACGATTTTTTTATTAAGATAAGGAGAATCAAAATTATAATTGCTGCGATGCTCATGGTGAAGACCATATCCTGCCTAAGCATATCCATCAAGACAACCCTTATCGGCGGGTTTCCCGTCAGGCTAATGCTAACGCATGCAGGTTTTTTTATGCTTGCAATATCTTCCCTGAGATTGGAAACAAAACGCTCAATTTTTTCCTCGTTCTTTCCTATGTCCGCTGAGACAATCATTAGGGTAGCGGAATAATCTTTGTTGAAAAACATCCCGCTGTTTGGAATTTCTCCAAAAATCCGCTTTATCAATTCTATATTGTTAGGAACATTTTCGGGATATGCAAAGATTGAACCTGCGGATTGAATAGAACTTACCGAAGGCTCCTTCTTTATCTCATTTTCTAATTCGATGAGCATTCTTATTATCTTCGGGTCCCTTATGTCCTTTGGAGCATTTTCAATCCCGCAATTTCTGTCAAGTTTTACCAAAATCATCACAGTATCCGCTCCCCCGAATTTGTCAGAGATTTTGTTCTGAAGTTGGATCGCTTCCAAATCCTGGGGCAGCTCCTTGCTTATATCCGTTTGCAGACGAATGTTTTGAATGCCAAGAGCTATAGCTATAGTTAAAAATATTGTTACCGTGCAAATCAAATAGGCATGTTTATACTGAAACCCAGCAAGTTTTTTTAGGGCGTTCATACTTATTTACCTAACCAATACTTAAAATATCGATTCGATACATACATAATTTTAAATCTCAAAAAATTTTAATTACTTTTGTTTTAGAAAATTGGATATTTTTATAATGCTTGAAATAGCTTTTCTAAGTATAATGCCCTTTCTTAGGAATATATCCTTGAGCAGATACCTTGGGCGGAGGTAGAAGGAAAGGTATGCTTTTTGAAGCATCCTCTTTATCTGCTCAGAAGTGAAATTTTTCAGCTTCATTACAGGATCCAGGGTTGTGTATTTTCTCCAGTTAAAAGTTAGGATAAGATTTCTTGATAGGGCATAACTCCATAGCCCTGTTCCCGGATATGGAGTAGCTATGGTAAACTGCGCAAAATCTATTCCAACTTTTTTTGAGAATTTTATAGTTTTTTCTATTTCTTCCTTTGTTTCCTCCGGAAAACCAATAACAAAGGAACCCAAAGCATTAAGTTCAAATTTCTTTGCCTTTTTAACGGCTGCAATCGCCTGCTCCGGAGTTATCTTCTTACCTATAAAGTCAAGAGTTTTTTGAGATCCAGATTCAATTCCGAAATAGATGGTATGGCAACCTCCGGCTTTTATTGCTTTAGCAACATCGTCCGAAAATAGATCGACTCTCGAAGAAGCGGACCATGAAATATCAAGCCCTTCTTCCCTGATCCTTTTCGCAATTCTTATAGCTCTTTGCCTGTTTAGTGTAAAGGTATCGTCAAGAAATTCTATCTCCCGAATCTTGTATTTATCGTAGAGGATTCTCAATTCTTCGATGACCCTTGAATCGCTGTGCCCGCGCCATTTCCTTCCGAATTGCTGAGACGAGGAACAGAACACACAGTTAAACGGGCACCCTCTACTTGTAATTACAGTTCCGAATCTGATTCCGTTCATTTTATATTTATCCATTGGGAGCAAATCGTAAGCTGGTATAGGAATGGTATCAAGATCTTCAATAAGTTTTCTTGGAGGATTGTTTTTTGCTTTACCTTTGATGTTTATGCTCAACCCTAAAATGTTTGAAGAGTCCCTGCCTTTTTCTAAAGCATTTATAAGTTCCTTAAAAGTGATTTCTCCTTCTCCCCTTACTATGAAGTCTATGTGAGGGCATTCTTTGAAAGTTCTTTCCGGTAAAAATGTTACATGAGGACCGCCAATTATTACCTTTGCATTTTCATTGTGGTCCTTTACCATTTCGGCAATCGCGTAAGTATCAAACATCATTGAAGTTGTTGAAGTAATACCAACTACTTCGGGATCAAATTTTTTTATTATTTTCCTTACATCCTCATAAGTATAATCTTCGGCAAGAGAGTCAATTATTTTTACTTCATGCTCTTCTCTTATCATAGATGCAAGATACGCTAAGCCGAGAGGAGGCCCAGTAGTACCTATAACCGCCTTTATCGCGCTTACAGTTGGTGGAGAGAGTAGAAGTACCTTCATCTTCTCACCTCTTCCTCAACAACAATACATCCAGGGTCTGAGTCAAGGATATCTCCTGTAATTGCAAACGCCCTCGCCCTGCAACCTCCGCAAAGATATTTGTATTTGCACTCTCCGCAAGCACCTTTGAGCAACTCCCTATTTCTAAGCTTTTCAAAAATCTCGCTTTCCATCCAAATCTTTTCAAAGTCCTCTTTGATTACATTACCTACTTTCACAGGAATAAATACGCAGGGTTGAACATCTCCATTATATTCTATTGAGCAGTAATTTCTTCCGGCGCCGCAACCACCAATGAAATCTGCTATGGCAAGTGTTTTTCCCTCAAGCACTGCAGAGCCAAAATGGCTGAGCACGACTTCCTTTCCCTTTCCCTTTTCGACACGCTCTAGGCTTATCCTCGCGTAAGCCGGGCAGGTAGAGAAAATCTTTGGTTTTTCCCATTCGCAAAGCCTTTCGTAAAGAAGCTCTAGGAGCCTTTCCCTTTCCTCCGGCGTTAAATCATAATCGCTAATTTCTTTCCCCCTTCTAGTCGGAACAAAATTAAATGCCATAAAGTAATCCACCCCGAGCTTTTTAGCAAATTCGAGCATCGAAGGTATGCTCTGATAATTATACTTCGTTACTGTTGTTGCCATTCCGGTTGATATTCCAACTTTTATACAATTCTTTATCCCTTCAACCGCTCTTTTCCACGCCCCTTTTACACCGCGAAACTCATCGTGAATCTTTGGATCAATATGATCTAAACTTATCTCAACATAGCCGACCCCTATTTTTTTCATCCTTTCTGCAACCTTTCTGGTTATTAAAGTTCCGTTACTTGCAACGCTAACAAACATACCTTTTTCTCTTGCATATTTAGCTATTTCGAAGAAATCCTTTCTCATCAAAGGTTCCCCTCCGGAAAATGCAACTAAAACAACACCCGCTTTATCCAGTTTATCTATGACCTTATATCTTTCCTCCGTAGAAAGTTCATCCTTTGCCAATTTTCCAGCATTGGCATAGCAGTGCTTGCATTTAAGATTGCACATGCTTGTATAATCCCAAACAACAATGAAAGGAGCTGTAAGCTTTTGAGGCTTCGTTATTCCGTAGGTTGCGATGGATTTCATGACCAGATTTAAACCCCTTACATATTCAGGATTTTTAAAAGTCTCAATTATATCATTTTCCTTAACATCGAAAATTTTTGCCCCCCTCCGGAGCAGAAAACCCAAAATTTTTGCATTTATAAGCTCTCCTAAGCTACTAGCGGGTTTTAACTTACAATACACTTCAAGCGCGTGTTTGAATCTGTTTTTATTTGTGATATACCTCAAAAATAATCTAGCCCATCTATTTTCGAATGTTTTTTTGAGCGAAAATAAAACCTCCATTCCCTTACCATCCTTATTTTCGCCCGCCATTTTCACTGCCCAGATTTTGCCAATTTCCTAAGCTTATAATTTGTTTCCTTCAGAATTTTTATCGCCTCTAAACATTTTTCTGGCCGATCTAAAATTTTGAAAAGCAGGTTGAACATACTATGAATATAAAATGATAACGGATTTTCTTTGTGCTTTTTTTTAATTTCTTCAAGAAACTTTTTTATCTCCTCTCTATCCACATCCAAAATATCCGAAAGTATTTGGCTCGTTTTTTCTCTCATAACTTCCTCAAAATTTTTGATTTTTTCGGAAAGCTTTAACCCTTTTTTGGTGAGTACATACCTTTTTTTCTTTCCGTCAACAATCTTTTTTACAAGACCTTTTTTGACCAAGGATTGCAATGCCGGATATATGGAGCCGGGAGAAGGCTCCCAAAACTTCGTCTTTTCCTTAATTTTTTTCATAATTTTGTAGCCGTACAAAGATTCCTCTCTCAGAAGCATTAAAATATAGGATTCCAAAAAACCTCTCGGCACGATTTGAGTCAAATTATTTTCCGAACCTTTTCCGACCATAATATATCCCGAAAGCAACCGCCAAAACGACAATAAGGCTTCCTAAGAAAAACAATTTTGAATCCTTTTTCTCCCCTTCAACCATAATCGGTATTTGCTTTTCAACAACCCTTACCTCATCATCAATGAGGTATCTTATCTCAACCTTCAGAAGATAGGTTTTTAAGTTGGCATTTTCGTCTACTTCAAATTTGAAAACGGCTTCTCCGCTTTGGTTTGGCTTAAGGTTGCCTATGTAATCGTATTTCTCATCAAAATCAAAAGGTTGCTCGCTTTGCTTGTAAATTTTTGCCGAAACACTTTTTGCCTCTTTAAAACCAACATTCTTTATTCTCAACTTCAGAGTTACTTTATCTCCCTGAGAGATTTTTTTAGGAATTGTCGTTACATTTTCAATCTCAAAGAGAGGCAAGGGCTTTATGTTAATATCGATGCTCAAACTTTGATTTTTGTATTCCTCTCTGTTGTTATTGGAATCCTTGTATTTTACGATAAGTTTTGCTTTATAATTTCCGGGAGCAACATTTTTATCGACATCTATATAAAACTCCGCGATTTTGCTTTCCCCCTCCTCAATCGTTCCCAAATTTGCTATGTTCGAATAGCTTTCGCTCGGAGTAATGCCCTGCGGAAGCAAAAGTTTTACCGTTACCAACTCAGCCTTACCAGTTCCTATATTCTGAATTTCTACCGAAAGCTTATTTTCTTCCGAATCCGGAAAAAGTTTTGAAGGTTCCGAGGTTACGGAGCCTATTGCAAATTCCGGAATTTTCGACTCTACATAAATTTCAAATTTGTGGGTAACCCATACATTAGCGCTACCTTTTTTGCATTTTATTTTCATTTCGTTCCATCCTTCAACCGCGTTTGAGTCTACCCTCAGCTTATACTGAAGGATTACCTCCTCCGCTCCCGGCAATCTTCCTATATTCCTTGTTGCATTTTCATTCGGGTCCAAGAAAAAAGGATACTCGGGCAAAAGTATGCATGTAACATTTTCTGCATCCTCCGTTCCAATATTCTCAATCTTTATCCATAGGTCCATATATTTACCCGCCTCCGCCGGATATGGTTTATATTTCAACTCCTGAATTTTCAGAATTGGTTGCTCGGAGATATAGCTGTAAGCATGGGCAAGATTTTCCAATCCGGATAATCCCAAAATAATTATCGCTATTGCCATTAAAAACCTGCGGTTCCAAAGTTTATCGATTCGATATATCTCCATGATTTAAAAATGCCAAAAAAATTTAAATACTTTATCCCTTAAAATAATCTCCGAAAAAAACCAACAAAATAGCTGAAATAAGACCGATTATTGAACCGCAGAGAAACGGCATTTTCGGGCTTATTTGCCATAAAAATCCTGCTACGGTGCTTGCCGGTAATGCTATTAACCCTAATACCGTATGGAATGTTCCCAATGCAGTTGCTCTTAATTCTTCCGGAGATAAATCGGAAACGTATGCCCTTTGATTCCCGTCTATTACAGCGTAAACCATGCCGTAAAGAGCGAATAGGATTATAAATGCTATCAACGAGTTGAAAAATGCAAATCCGAGGCAGGTTAAGGAAAATAGAAGGTAACCGAAAGCGATAACCCTTCTTCTCCCGATTTTGTCGGATAGTTTTCCAAAGGGAACGGCAAATCCCGCATAAAAGATGTTAAACAGAATATACAGGAGAATGGGGATTCCAACAGCCAACTTGCCCTGAAAAGCTTCCTGCGCTTTAAGAATAAAAAACATATAACTAAAATTTGCCATAGCAAAAATACCGGAAATTAAGATGAACAATTTGAGCGACTTCGGAAGGTTTTTCAGACCGATTTTTAAATTTATCTTCTGGGGCTTTCTTTTCCTTTCCTTTACGAAATGTAGAGGAATTAATGAAAGAAAAGCAAGAATCGATGCCATAAGTATTATCGACCTAAAATCGAGCCCGAAAAACCAGAACAGGAAGAAAACGGCAATAGAGCCGAGAATTGCTCCCAAAGTATCCATCGCCCTATGAATTCCGAATCCGGTTCCCCTCTCCTTCGGTAAAGATTCCGCAATAATAGCGTCGCGCGGTGCCGTTCTCAATCCCTTGCCAATCCTTTCCAAACTGGCGAAAATTAAAATGTGGTGCCATATTTTGGAAAACCCCAAAAGCAATTTGAAAAGCGCGGAGGTAAGATACCCAAGAAAAACAAAAATCTTCCTTTTTCCGGATTTATCTGACCAGTAACCCGCAAAAACCTTAAGAATGCTCGAAATGCTATCCCTTAACCCGCCTATCAATCCAACAATTAAACTATTACCTCCCAATGCTAGAATGAACATGGGTAAAATAGGCATTATCATTTCGCTACTTACATCGTTCAGAAAACTGACAATACCTAGCAGGAAAATATTTTTCTTCATTCTTTCAATTTAATCTCTATATTTACATCATCGGGAATAGGGATGCGCATGAGGTATTGCAAAGCTCTATCGCATTCCCCAATTTCAATCAATCTTTTGTGAATCCTGAGTTCCCATTTATCAAATTTTGCATTTCCGTGTCCGGTTCCCGTCTTAACCTGTCTCATCACCCAAAGTTTTAATTTTTTGGTTGGTAATGGAATGGGTCCTTTTACTATTGCACCCCTTTTTTCAACTTCCTCTTTAATAATCCTGCAAAGCTCTTCCAGCTTTTGAGTATCCTTGCTCCATAGCTTAACCCTTGCTTTCACCATATTTTTAATTGTGAGCAAATTTTTAAAAGAAAAAATTTGGAACAGCATCTGAAAAGGCTTCAGAAAGGTTTCCTGTACTTCTGCCGATGCTTTACAGCTTATTGAAGTACAAAAATTTATAAATTTTGTATTCCTTTAATACAATTTACCTATATTTTTGGACAAAACTTTAAATAAAAAAATTAAAAATTATGAAGGGCAGAAAAATTCTAGCTATAGAGGTAGTAATTGCCATCTTTCTTGCTGTTGGCGCTATTTTTTTATTATTGAAGCAGACGCCAGCTCAATTACCTACCAAACCTACAAAAGAGCTTAAGCTCTCAGATTTCCCAGAAGCTTTCAAAGATAGCACTTTGATTGTAGTTGGAGATGATGCTTCTGAGATTGAATTACAAGCTGCTAATGAAATCGCTGATTATTTGCAAAAGAAGACAGGGAATAAACCTTTAATAAAGAAGTATTCTGAAATTAGCGATGAAGATAAAAGAAATTACAATTTGATTGTTGTTGGCACGCCAGAAACAAACTCCTTCCTTGAGGAGGTGTATGCAATGACGAATGCGACAAGGGTAACAGAAGAATTCCCTGGCGAAGGTAAGGGGGTTTTGGAGATTTTGCCAAATCCTTGGGATGAGAGTAAGACGATGTTGTTGGTGGAGGGATGGGATGCTGGAGGTGTTGATATAATTGGGCAAATAACATTTCAAACTGAAAGGATTCATTTAAAACAGGTGTATGGTCCTTATGAAGGGAAAAAATCAGAAACTGGAATGATAGGTTTACCTAATCCCTCAGCAGTTTATTGCGAAAATTTAGGCTACAGATATGAAATAAGGACAAAAAGCGATGGTAGTCAACTTGGTTTTTGTATATTTGATGGAGAAGAATGCCCTGCCTGGGACTTTTTCAACGGGTTGTGCGGTGAGGAATATACTTACTGTAGTAAAACCGGGGGCGTGCTGGTAAAGATAAAAAATGCAGGGTATGTAGCCGCCTGTGTGTTACCATATGGAAAGATATGTTATGAATGGAGTTATTTTATGGGAGCATGCAAATGATTGCAACTTTTAAGATATTTTAATTCAAATATATGTAATGAAAAATTACAGACTTATCATTGCAGAAAAGCCTTCTGCAGCCAAAAAAATAGCAAATGCCCTGCTTAAACAGGCGAAGGCAATAAAAGAGAACGGAGTTACCTATTACATAGGAAAGGATGAAAAAGGGGAAAATGTAGTAATTGCTTCAACCGCAGGGCACCTTTTTACTTTGGATGAAAAGAAAAGGAGCAAAGAATATCCCAACTTTGATGTTGTTTGGAAGCCAGCTTTCAAAAAGAGGAAGGCTTCATTTCTAAAAAAATTTTACGAGGTTCTTAAAAAACTTGCAAAAAATGCGGGTGAGTATGTAATAGCCACAGATTTAGATATTGAAGGAGAGGTTATAGGTTATAACATATACCGATTTATTTGCAAGGAAGATGGTAGGGAGATAAAAGTTTTTAGGATGTGCTATTCTACCCTCACAAAGCAGGAATTACTAAAAGCTTACAGGAAAAGAAAGGAAGGTTACATTAAGGGGTTAGCTGAAGCCGGTTTGACAAGACATTATTTAGATTTTTATTATGGGGTAAACATCTCCAAAGCATTATCGAGCTCTTTGGAAAATGTTTTGGAGAGATATGCATTGCTTTCTTCTGGGAGAGTACAAGGCCCTACATTAGCCATTTTGGCAAAGAGAGAAGAGGAAATAGCAAAATTTAAACCAAAGCCATACTGGCAGCTTAGCTTCAGCTCCTTAATCGGAGGGCAAACAATAAGATTTCAGTTTGAAAAGGATAAGATATGGGATAAGAAAAAGGCGGAAACTATTTACAAAAGCTGTAAGGGAAAAAATGCGGTAATTACTAAAATCGAAAAAACAAAGCAGATAATAAAGGCGCCGCATCCTTTTGATTTAACTACCTTGCAAACAGAGGCTTACAGGGTCTTTGGTTTTACTCCGGCGAAAACCCAAAAACTCGCTCAATCCCTTTACCTGCAGGCTTTGATAAGCTATCCCAGAACCTCTTCCCAGCAATTGCCCCCAACCATAGACTTTATTAATATCTTGAGGAATTTGAAGAAAACTAAATTTGCGAGTTTGGTCAACAAAGTTTTGGAGCTTGAGGAATTAAAACCGAATAACGGAAAAAAGGTTGACCCGGCACATCCCGCCATTCATCCAACAGGCGAAATTCCGGAAAAGTTAACCAAAGATGAAGAAAAACTTTACTCTCTGATAGTGCATAGGTTTTTGGCAACTTTTTATAAAAATGCTGTTAGAGAGAGAATGAAGGTCACCGCCAAAATAGACAAATACAAATTCTTTGCTTCTTGTTTTAAAATTCTGGAAAAGGGATGGCTAGCTCTTTATCCTTTTTACAAATTCGAGGAGCAGGAGATTAGAGGAATTGAAGAAGGACAGGAGATAAAGATAAGGCAATTGTTATTGGAGGAAAAGGAGACCAAACCTCCTAAAAGATATTCGCAAGCAAGCATTGTTAAAGAGATGGAAAGACTGAACTTGGGAACAAAGGCAACCAGGGCGATAATTTTGGATACTCTCTACCAAAGAAAATACATAGAAGGGTACAAGCAGATTAAAGTTACCAATTTGGGTATGCAGGTGGTAAAGACTCTTTCAAAGTATGCAGCACAATTTTTATCCCCAGAACTTACTGCAAGATTTGAGGAGGAAATGCAAAAAATAGAAGAGATGAAAAAAGAAAGGGTTTCCGTTTTAGAGGAGGCAAAAAAGCTGTTAATAGAAACCTTTTCGAAATTTAAGGAGAGGGAAGTTGACATCGGAAGGGAGCTTGCGAGCTCCTTTGAAAAGACAAGGGATGGCCTTAGGGAAATAGGGACCTGCAATAAATGCGGAGGAAAGCTAAGAATAATCAGGTTTAAGGGAAAAAGGTTTATCGGATGCTCAAACTATCCGAGCTGCAATAATGCCTTCCCTTTACCAAAGAAGGGGATAATTGAAAAAACGGGAAAAACATGCGAGTATTGCAATTTACCGAAGATAAGAGTAGTAAGAAAAGGGAAAAGACCTTACGAAATGTGTATAAATCCGAATTGCAAGAGCAAGCAGAACTGGAAAAATAAAAAGGAATCCTAAATTTTTATGTTTTGTTTATAAAGTCTTAGTTATGGTAAGGATAAAGAGGATAGAGGTTAAAAACTTTAAAAGCTTTAAAGACTTAAAGGTTGATCTCGGAAAATTCAATTTGATAATTGGTGCAAACGCATCTGGAAAGTCAAATTTTGTTGGCATCTTTAAATTCTTAAAAGACATAGCAACTTTAGGTTTGGATAATGCTATATCTCTGCAGGGAGGTATAGAGTATCTTAGGAATATGAGCATAGGAGCTTCTGAACCTCTGTCTGTAAAGATTGTTTGTGAATCGGAGCAACCTCCAACGGTTCCAAGATTTTTTAGGACTAATGCGGGTTTGATAAACATAAATGTCTACGAGACGATTTATGAATTTGCGTTAGGGTTTAATAGGAAAGGCTCCGAGTTCATGATAATAAAAGATGAATTAAGACAAAAATGTAGATTTTCAAGGTTAAAATCCCTCAGAGAGAAATCCGAAGAGATCAAAATCCTTGGGGATGGAGAAATTGTTATTTCAAGGAGAGGCGAAAAAATAAAAGTCGGGCTTAATTTACCTGAGAAGGTGCCGCTGAAAAAGGAGCATATATTGCCGCTATTTTTGCAAGAAGGGAAACTCTCAGAGCATGAGCTTCTTATGGAAACCAAGTATTTTTCTATTCCGGTAATTGGCAAAATATCGATATACGATTTTGATCCAAAATTGTCGAAGGAGGCTGTTCCCATTACAGGAAAAGCTGAATTGGAGGAAGACGGGAGCAATTTATCTATTATTCTTAAAAACATTCTAGAAAACAAAGAGAGTAGGAGAAAGCTTTTTAATCTGGTAAAAAACATTTTACCGTTTGTGGAAGATTTAGATATCGAGAAATTTCCGGATACTTCTTTGCTTTTCAAATTAAAGGAATCCTATTTTAAGGCCCAATATTTACCGGCATCTTTTATTTCCGATGGGACAATAAATACAATCGCCCTCATCATTGCTCTGTATTTTGAAAAGAAGCCGTTCATTATAATAGAGGAACCTGAGCGGAATATTCATCCTTCTCTTATTTCTAGGGTTGTAGAGATGATGAAGGATGCCTCAAAAACACAAAAAAAGCAGATTATAGTTACTACTCACAACCCTGAATTTGTAAAGTATGCCGGGTTGGAAAATATTTTGCTTATTTCTAGAGATAAAGATGGCTTTTCGAGGATTTCCCGACCGGCAGATAAGGCGGAAATCAAAACATTCTTAAAGAATAACATAGGAATTGAGGAGCTTTATCTGCAGAACCTTCTTGAGGTGTAAGGCATGCACTCCTACAAACTTCTGTTTGTGTGGGTGGAGGGGAATGATGATGAGAGATTTTTTAATAAAGTGTTGCTCCCAAAATTCCAAAGGAAGTACGATAACATAAAGGTAATAAAATATGCTCAAATGAAAAAGGAAAAGGTGAATAATTTTATTAAGAGCATTAAGGCTATGGGAGCCGATTACCTGTATTTTGCAGATATCAATAGAGCACCTTCTATAACCGCTAAAAAGGAAGAAATCCAGAAAGAATATCCGAACATTGAGAAAGATAAGATAGTTGTGGTTGTTAGGGAGATTGAGAGTTGGTATCTTGCAGGATTAAATAGCAAGGCATGCAAACAACTCAAAATAAAGGATTTTCCCGATACGGAAAATGTTACCAAGGAAAGATTCAACGCTTTAATTCCTGATAAATTTGCTTCCAGAATTGATTTTATGATGGAGATTCTGAAAAACTTTTCCATTGAAATAGCAAAACGGAAAAATAGATCTTTCAGAGATTTTATTGAAAAGCACGATTGCTAGCTTTTTACTTTAGGTTATAAAACCTTCTTTGAATGCTTTTCCTTTATGTGGGAATGAAGCTTTAGCTCAGCCTCTAAATAGGTTACTCCAAAAAATTTTTCTCCACAGAACGGACATTCAAGGACAAACTGGCTTTCAACCATATTTAATTTTCTTTTTATTTTAAATTAATGAACATAGATGCCTTAGCCCTAATTTTATTTATCCTCGGAATGCTTGGCCTGGTTATAAAGGATAGGAAAAGGGTAGAAATAAAAGGGGTAGCGATTATCTGGAGAACAAAAAAGGGAAAATCATTGGTAGAAAAACTCGCAAGATGGAAATACTGGAATCTCTATTTTGACTTCGGAATAATAATAAGTTTTGCTGCCATGCTTTACGGTCTTTTTTTTCTACTTGAGAATACCTGGAAAATATTAAGAGGTTTTGTTGCCCCTTCTTTAGCCCTTGTACTCCCTACCCCTTCCTCTTCTTTTTCTTTCTCTCCCGGAATCCTTTTTGTGCCGGCAACTTATTGGATTTTCGGGATAGCTGCAATTATTTTAACCCATGAGCCTGCCCACGCAATTGCCTGCATAAAAAACAGAATCAAAATAAAATCATTCGGATGGCTTTTGTTTTTAATAATTCCGGGAGCATTTGTTGAGCCAGATGAAAAAAGGTTAAAGCTTGCCGCTCCTAGAAAACAGTTAAGGGTTTACTGTGCGGGAAGCTTTTCAAACATCGTATTAGCTTTATTTGCTATTATTCTGCTTCACCTCCTCCTGTTTTTCTTTTTTGATTACAAAGGGCTTTATTTTTCCTATCCCTACGCGGTTGTAAATAAAAGCGATATTGCAAATATTTTAGAGTATAACACCGAGCTTTTAAAGGTAATTACTAAAGGAAATGAGAGTTATCTGATTTTTAAGGAAATGTTTGAAAGGCAAAAAGGTAGGGAAAGGCTTGTTGTTTTTGAAGATGTTCCGGCTGTAAGAGCTCATCTTTCTGGAAGCATAGTTGAAATAAATGGTAGAAAAATAAATTCAAAGAAAGATTTGGAGAGGGTGCTGAGCAAGTTAAAGCCCGGAGATGAGGTAATTGTAAATACCAGCAATGCTACCTATAGGATAACCCTTTCTGAACATCCTTTAAATAAAACAAGGGGTTATTTAGGGATAGTTGTAATTGAGGACCCCTTGCTAAATATTATGGCTCCCTTCAGGATAAAAAATTTTGAGGTGAAACAAGGATTCTCTTTTGCCAAGCCCTTCCTTGATTGGTTTTTGAACCTACTTTCCTGGATTTCTCTAATCTCTATTGCTGTAGCAATTGTAAATATGCTGCCTATGAAACCTTTTGACGGAGGTTTGAGTTTGGAAGCCCTTACCTCAAAAACCTTTGCCAATTATTTTTCAATAATCGTCTTTCTCCTTTTGGCCTTTAATTTTACCGTACCTATTATCAGATAATTCCCTTTTCCTTTAAAATCCCTTCAGCCTTCTCATACTCTTTATAGGTATTTACCGGTATCCAGATTCCGGGCTGGGTAATCATTGCCGCAACCTTTTTTTCCTTAGCCAAGGCAGGCAAAACAATTTCTTCAAACTCTATAGCCTTCTCAGATTCCAAAGGGATGAGCCTTTCTATATATTTAAAAACTTCGGGCTCCATAAAGACCAAACCTGTGTTTGTATATCTTTCTATGAAAGGCTTTTCCTGAAAGTTTGTGATTATACCGGTGGCATCAACCTCAGCCACTCCGTAAGGATATTGAGAACCAGAAACTAAGGCTACGGTTGCAATAACTCCGTTACTTTCGATGTTATGCAAATGCTGCAAAAGGAATCTTAGAGGAAACTTTCTATCCAAAATAATATCATCTGGAAATAACATTAAAGCTCTTTTCTCCCTTTCTATTTTATTGTTTTCTAAAGCATACCTTAATGCCATTCCCTTTCCCGAAACGGTTTCAGGCTCTATCGAAACTCTTACCCTAACCTTCTCAAAATAATTTTTCTTTTTTAAATGCTCCTCTATTTCCTTATGCCTGTATCCTAACAAAAAAACAAACTCCTTAAATCCGTTGCTTTCGCAGAGCTCTATGCAGAGGTCTAACAAAGTTTTGTTCCCTAACTCTAATAAAGCTTTCGGTTTGTCAATCGCACCCATCCTCTTTGCCTTTCCTCCTGCAGGTATAATAACTTGGGTGCGTTCAACTTCCTTCCTGATATCTTCGAAGGCATCCATAATAGAGATGCCCGTAAATTTTTATATTTTTATTACCAAACCCCCTATCCCAGCGCTTACGAATTGGTGCATTAGCCCTGAAATGAAATTTGCAAGATTTTGGATTTCGTCTATTTTGACCCTTATTTCTTCCGGCTCCAAAATTTCAACAGCGCTCGGCCCATATTTGACGCAAAATTCAATTAGGGAATAGAGGTCCTTAACAAGAAAGCTAATTTCCATCACCTTGCTGTAACCTTTATCTACACCTTTAGCAGGTTTTTCCACTTCCCTTGTTTCAAGAAATTTTTCTTCATATATGTATAAGTTCGGATTTGCCTTCATCTCATTTGCCAGCTTTTTTAAAGCTTTTTCGGCAAGTTCTTCCTTAGTTGTCAAAACCTCAATAGCGCACCATACATTTATCCATCCCTCCTCCTTAAGCTTTTCAACCTTTTCTTCCATATTAAAACCTAATTTTAAAAAATAAAACCCAAAATTAATTATAGAAATAAAGGTCGGACCTAAGGGGGAGATAATCATCCCAGAGGAACTCAGAAAAAAGCCGGAATTAAACCTGAAACAAAGGTAAAAATCGGTATTAGGGACAAAGAAATTTTTATCAGGAAAGATGAAGATTTTTTAGAGTGGTTAAAAGAGAGAGTAAAAAAATACGGAAGGGATTTGTCTAAGGTAAATTTGAAAAATTTTAACAGATAATTATGGGGTTGGTAAATGCAAATCTGTTTCCGCCTTTAGTTTTTACAGGCTTGCTATTTGTTTTTCTCGGGTTTTTTGCTGTGCAGCCTAAGGCTATGAACCTTTCCTGTGTTGAGACAAGGGATTTTACCATCAGGGGAACCTCTTTGGACCCTTTGATAAAGGATGGCACTATGGTAAAGGGTTGGCTGGGCTATTATAATTGCAACCCTTTGAAAAGGGGAGATTTGGTTATTTTCAGATTTAAAACAAGGAAGGAGTTGTTTGTTAAAAAACTTGTCGGCTTGCCTGGAGATAGAATAGAGTTTGAAGGAAATTATCTAAAGCTCAACGGAAAGATTTTGAAAAATTCTGAAGGGAAGCCTTACCTGCTTTCTGAAAGGAGCAAGAGAATTCTCAAAGCACCTTTGGAAGGAGGAAGAATACCTGAAGGAAAATTTTTGGTTTTAAGTGAGAAGGCTTTTCCAACCGACTTTGACTCAAGACAGTTTGGATATCTAGAAAAGGAGCATATTCTTGGGAAAGTTAAAATTGACAAATCGTAAAATAAAATGGTTGTCGATAACTTTACAACCTTGCGTACTCTGTTTTCGGACCCTTTCCGATCTTTCTTACCAGCCCCAAATTTACGAGTTTGTTCAATCTTAATACCAAAGCCTGCCTGCTTAATCCTATCTCCCTAGAAAGTTCTCCGGAACTTTTAGGAGTTTCCAAATAGGCAATAATTTTTTTATCTATTTCATCCAAAATACCATAAAGCTTTTCCTTGCTGAAGATTACCTCAAAAAAGAATTCCCTTACAACAAATTTTAAATCTGCTATAGGATGCTCTTTAGTAACCTTTTTCATCAAGGCTATTCCGTATCCGTACTTCTCTATGTACCCGAAATCGAACATTAGATTGCAGAGGGCAGGATTTCTAGGAATATGCTCCGGAAAGTCTAAGGATACTCCGGGCATTAAGGAGCCGGGATTTCTAATCCTTATCTTATCTTTATAAACAAATATCCTTACATCACCTTCCAATCCGTAATTTCTGTGGATGAGTGCATTTATTATTGCCTCCCTAATAGCCCTTATCGGATATACCTGCACCTTCTCCCTCTTCGCGATCCCAACCACCTCAATTACCTCCATATTTTTTTCGAACCATCCTGTTAGCTCATCGGCCATCTTCCAGATAGGACCTGAAAACTCTATCTGATTTATTCCCTCCCCTTCCTCATTCATTATAATTATCCTTGCACCCGCATTGGAAAATATCTCCTGAGGCTTTTTCAGGAAAAAGAGCACTCCGGCATTGGTAAGATATAGCTTGCCGTTTACCTTTTTAATGGCTTTTATGGAAAGCAGGTATTTTACTCTATCCTCCTTCTTTATCATTCTTTTCCTCAGCTTTTCCAACCTTTCAAAGTAAAGCTCTAAATATTTTTCTTCAGCATCTTCAAACCTTATTCCTGAAGCTTGAGAATCCCATCTAAGCTCTCCGCTTTCTATTCCCTTCCAGAATATTTCCTGAATGGACAAAGGTCTTTTCGAAGTTCCAACCCTTATGTAGGCTATATTTCCTAGACTGATAAGTCTTTCAGATCTTTCAACTCTAACCACAACTATTGTCTTACCATCTATCCTTAATCTTTCTACTTTTATTTTTGGAGGCGGTGTCAAATTTTGGGCAATCCCATCTAAAATTTTGAGCACCTTTCTTTCCTCGCATCCGACTATCTTTCCGTTATCCTTTATCCCTATTATGACCCAACCTCCTTCGCTGTTTGCGAATGCGCATATTTCCTCCCCTAGATTCGAAGGTTTTTCCTTAAATTCGACCTTTTCATTTTCTCCAGCCCTTATAAGCTCTATCAACTCCTCAACCTTCATTAAATTATTTTATATTAATCTTTTTTATTTGACAAATCGTCAAACAAATTGCTTGTCAATTATTTTACAATTTTACCTGCTCGGCCTCTGCTTCCTTCCAGTCCTTAACATTTCCAAGGAAACTCCGTTTACCTTTATTACCCTGTATCTGACTCCTGGTAAAGAGCCATAAGACCTTCCCTGAGAACCTCCAATTCCCTCTATAATTACTTCGTCATGCTCCTGGATAAAATTTATAGCTTTATCTCTTGGAGCGTGAGCGGTAACCATTTTTCCGTTCTTTACCAACTTTACCCTTACGCACTTTAGCATACCTGAGTGAGGCTGCCTTTGTTCTAATTGCTTCTTTGCTATTACTATTCCCTTAGCCATCGGAGCACCTTCCAAAGGATCATGCTTATGCAGGGTTCCCTGAATCCTGTGCTTTATCCTTGCCTTATAAAGCCTGAACTTCTTCCTTCTCTTCTTAAGGGTCCTTGCAGCAAATAATCCCGGCATAACCCAAATTTTATATTAAAAAATAAAAATAAGAATATGAACAAAGGATTGGGCCTGATAATCTTGGGCATTTTGTGCTTGAGCTTAATCCCTGTCTTTGCCGAAATAATTTCTTTTTCCGGGCTATCGGGAAAGAAAAATGTAAGTATATCCTATTCTAAGCCATATTTAATTTATAAAAATTTTTCGACAGTTGAGCAAAAATCTGAATTTCTTTTGGTACCTTCGAATGTTTCCCTTAATTTTACCTTAAACCAAAGCCTTTCGGGGAATGAAGAGGTAATCCTAAATTTAACCAACCTGAGGACATCCTCTCCCCTCTCCGGCAAAATTACCGCCAATGACTCTTTCTGGTATATCCCTTCTAACAACCTTTCCTTCGGTCAATACCTGCTGAAAATTACACCAAAGAATTTTTCTTCTAGCGCGAGCCTTTCCTTACGGGTTTATCTTTATCCGAAATTTGCCTGGTTGAATTTCTCCGAAATCCGACAGATTTTGGCTAATCAAACCCTAAAAAATAAAACCTCCCATGAATTTTACTTTTATGTTGACAATACTTCGGAAAGCAAAATAAAGGTATCCTTGGAAGCAAACCAATCGACTTCTGATATAAACCTAACCCTATATTTCCCTAACGGAACAATTGCAAATTTCACATTAACTACCAACGGAAATGCAACACTCTTCTATGATAACCGATCAAATTTTCCTTCGGGTTACTGGAAGGTTGAGATAAACAATACAAACCAAACAGCCTCCTTTACCTATAATCTTACCGTTATCCTTTTCGGCAGCAATATTTCCTTTTTAGGAAACATCTCTGAAAATGTCAGTGTTGAGGCAAATTTTTCCTTTGAGCTTCCTGAAGCCGAAATACTTCCCGGAGAGTATTATTCAAAGGTTATAATAATGAACGGCTCCGGAGCTATTTTGGAGGAGGAAGAGGTAAATACTACAAAAAAAGCTCCGACCCTTTTGGTTAAAAACGGAAACTTTACCTATATTAAATTCCAAAGTTTAAAGGCGGGATGGGATGGTTTTTCAACCCTTAGGGATTTATTCCTAAATATTAACCAAACAAAGAATATAACCTTAAGGATTTGCAATGAGGGAAATGAGAACCTTTCATCTCTTTCGGAAAAAAATTCCTCTGTTTTTAGTAAGGATGGGCTTTATCTGAACTTCTCGGTTTTTCTTCCAGAGACACCAATTACTCCTGGCTCTTGCAAAAACCTTACCATCCAGATAACAAAGGCTCCAGAGAATAAAAGCTATTTGGGAAATTTCTCGGGCTGGATTCTTTTGAATTCGAGCGATGTCCCATTGCCTTATTCAGAAATAAACCTTACTTTAAACATAACGGTGGTCAATGAAACCATGCCGGAGCTAAGGCTTAATAACTGCTCTAAACAATGCTTTGTAAATTTAGGAGAGAATGCCACCTTTACCCTTTATCCTTACTATTACGACGGGAGGAACCTTATGGATTTAACCAATGGTACCATAAATTTGAGCATAGTTGGTCCTACCAACCTGACAATTACTCTTGAAAAACAGCCGAACCTGATTTACAAAAATTCAACGGTTTTTACCCAACTCGGAAGCTATTTAGCAAGGAGCATTCAGATAAGCCAGGACGGAAATGAAGGGTCAACCGGAAACTTTTCGTTTTCGGTTGTCAATGAGCTCAATTTTAATGTTACCCGGGATAACCTAATTTTTAACCCAGGAGAAAAAGCCATCATTAAATTCCAACCTTTGTTTAAGGACAATAGAACAAACCCTTTCAACCTGAACCTTACCGGAAATGTTACCCTAAGCATTTCGGTTAGCCAAGAAACAAAAACCAAGGAGCTTTCTGGAAATTTGGACAGGATAGGAAACTCAAGCTTTTGGAACCTTAGCTTTTCAATCCCTCCCGACTTTGTAGGGGGGCGGTTTAAAGTTGGGACCGGGATAAGGGATGAGTATAACAATACCGGCAATTTAGAGTTTTGGATAGGGATAAACAATTCATTCCTTGAGGCAAGCGTTTCCGGGATATCCTCTGAGTTGGACCTAAACGAGACAGATGAATATAAAATAACAATCCGGAATTACGGTTTAAAGCAGACAAAGGTTAATATTTCCTTGCATGTGTGTAGCGAGAGTTATTTGGATATAATAGAGGAGCCAGAGGATACGACCGGGATAGCAATAGATTCCAATTCCTCTATAACCCTAACCTGGAAGGTAAAGGCAAAAAAGGAAAAAGAAGATTGCGAGGTTTACTTTACCATTTCCGGAGGGACATGGTGGCCAAATCTTTCTAGTTATCAAACCACAAAAAAGAAGGTGGATATTGTTAAGGAGGAAGAAGAAAATAGCGGAAATTCTCAATCCCAGCAGCAGGAATACAAACTTTACTTTACAAAGCCTACAAGCAATGAAATAGAGGTTGTGCAGGGGCTAAATAAGAC
>Ga0190308_1000046_pt1 | contig 42327 bp, 42 predicted proteins | sample 48700756_MG_FD_165050 | JGI IMG/M metagenome (GOLD analysis project Ga0190308, IMG submission 165050) | Hydrothermal vent sediment bacterial communities from Southern Trench, Guaymas Basin, Mexico - 4870-07-5-6_MG | ecosystem: Environmental > Aquatic > Marine > Hydrothermal vents > Sediment ...
TAAGCCGATCTCTTCCTGTACAGTGGCCACCCCATACACGGCAACTTTTAGGTTAGCCTTTTGGTCTGCTAACAACCGTAACGTCTCCGCTACTACAAAAGCACCTATCTTATCGTCAAACCCACGTGCTACCATTACCTTATCGTTGAGCTCCTCCAACCCATATGCAGGTACGGCGATATCGCCAACCCTTACCAGTGATTCAGCCTCCTTTTTGTCTTTTGCACCGATATCGATCCACATGTTCTCAAATTTTAAAACCTTTTCACGTTCCTCCTTCTCCAGAAGGTGTGTCGGCTTCTTACCTATCACACCCAGTAGCTTACCCTTGCGTGTACGTATCCATACACGGTGACCCGGTACAATATGGCGGTCGAACCCCCCTATTGGCCTGAAATACAGGAAACCATTGTTATCAATGTAATTTATCATGTAACCGATCTCATCGATATGGCCAGCAAGCATCACCCTATATTCTGAGTCTGGTTTCAGTACACCGAAACTGTTGCCATGTACGTCGGAGTAGACTTTGTCGACGAATTTACCTACCCATTCACGCCATAAACGGGAAGCTTCTTCCTCATAACCTGATGGGCTTGGCACATCTATCAGTTGTTTCAGAAATTCATAACCTGCCTTATCCATTGACCCTCCTGGTTGCTGGCATAAAGCGATTGAACATGAAATTTAAAAATGTAACATGACACAGGATGTCAACGTGGTTGACGAAAACTTTTATCGCCATAAAATAGTCTTTATAATAAGAACAAGGAGGGCGTATGAGGAACCTGCCCTTATTAGTGTTAGCGATGATAATCACTGTATCATGTGCTACAGGTTATGGTTATGGAACACGTGGTGAATACAATTGGCGCTATAACCCATACTATTACGAGGAATACCACTACTGGGGGCCAATATATTGGGAATGGTATGGACGTTGGGTATGGTTACCGCCATTCGGTCGTGTGTGGATGCCATTTGTATGGGAAGATTGGCAACCCTACCGTTACGGTATGTGGGTATGGACCGAACGTTGGGGTTGGTTATGGGTATCGTTCGAACCCTGGGCTATATGTTACCATTATGGTAGGTGGTTATGGACACCAATGTATGGTTGGGTATGGATACCCGGTTATGTATGGGCACCACACTGGGTGGTGTGGATCGAGATCCATGGCTATATAGGGTGGGCCCCTATGGATCCATGGGGTAACCCCGCCGGTTACTATGAATATCCAGGCTATCCAGAACATCCCGTACCTCCGGGTTGGGGTGTACCGTTCAAAACGTACGAACCCAGTGAAGAGGAGATATTCGAACACGGTGCATGGTTGTTCGTTGAGAAGACCAAATTTGAGAAGGGTGAACTCAACCCCATACCGTTGCCAAAGCTCAAATCGTTCATCCCTACGGAGGAGTTAAAACATACGGTGATTAGAAAAGAGCCAACAATTAAGCAGGTACCTGAGCAGTTGAAGTTTGATGCGGTCAAACCTAAACTTCCCAGGAAAATAAAGAAGTTTCATCAACTTCTAAAGCAGAAGGTTAAGTTGCCTGAGGTGCCAAAGGGGTGGCGACGTCCAGAGGAGCTGAAATAGTAGTCAAGTAGCTGGATGACAACCATAAAGCTGATAAATGTGACCAAAATATATGATCGAGATACTGTCGCACTTGATTCCATAAACCTCGAGATCAAAGGGGGTGAACTCTGTGTGGTGTTGGGGCCATCCGGTGCAGGTAAATCCACCTTATTGAGGATTATTGCGGGGTTGGAGCATCCCACGGAGGGTAGGGTATATTTTGATAACACAGATGTCACCGATACGTCACCACAGGAACGCGATATTGCGATGATATTTCAGCATTTCACACTGTATCCACACATGACGGTATATCAGAATCTCGCGTTTAGCCTAAAAGTACGTAAGTACCCCAAACCCTATATCGATACCAAAGTACGTGAGGTTGCATCATACCTTGGTATAGCACATCTATTACGTAGGAGACCGAGATCACTGTCAGGGGGTGAAGCCCAACGTGTAGCCATCGGTAAAGCGATCATACGTGACCCACGTGTGTTCCTGTTGGATGAACCGCTTGCTAACATCGATCTACCTCGTAAGGAAGAGATAAAGCACCTTATACTTAAGTTGCATCGCGAAAAACGCTACACGATGGTGTATGTGACACATAACCAGGATGAGGGTATGAGTGTAGCTGAAAGGTTGGTCATAATAAAGGATGGTGAAATACAGCAGATAGGTACACCGATGGATGTCTACAATGTACCTGCAAACCTATTCGTGGCCGAGTTCATAGGTAGACCCAAGATTAACCTTTTCAGTGGCCACCTACGTGGCAATGTATTTGAAGCCCATAGATTGAGGTGGGTTTTACCTCAGGAATACCCCTCATGCGAAGCAATCATAGGTGTACGACCTGAGGACATAAAGGTAGTATCAGGTGGTGATTGGAATGTAGAAGATGTAGAGTATGAGGGTAGGGATGTGCTGCTTCACCTCACTAACGGGCAACATACTCTAAGGGTGAGGTCGACAGCTACCCGCTCCTATAAGGTAGGCGATAGATTGGGTGTTATAAACAAAATATCGAAATATGTGATATTCTCACCCGACACAGGTAAGTTAATAGCTGTGTATCCAAAGGTCCAATAGTCCGTCCATGGTTGACCTCATGAGTAGGTAACCTATTTTAATTAGAGCATGTGGTGGACAGTTCTTATAGTAGCAGGTATATTGGAACAGGCGCCTGTCGATCTATGGAGTGATGGCTACTGTCATCAGGTGACAGTTGATGTAACCCCAATCGATAGCGGTTACATTTATGCGTTTGTCGATAGCACATGGCAGAAGTTCGAAATACGTGGGTTACCGAGGAAGTTCATCAACTGGAGTATCGAACGTCGTCGTGAAACTATCCAGATAATTAAAGAGGGTGGTCGACCCGACCTGGCAGGTCCACACAATGCAATGGTTGCCACATATGGGGTACGTCGTAAGGATACAAGATTCAGGATTAACAATGCAGTTAAGGGTGTAGGCTTCGTACCCAAACCCGATAAGTTGGACGATATTCTGCAGCTACTTCGTAATACGATGGATGCAGACAATGCACGTAAACTCGATATACTCGATAGCTTATATGTTAACGCATATGAGATATTTGATACAACGCGATTGGTATCGCTGGAACTGTACTCGACACCTGAGTTCGAGACCCATACATTTATCAATCAGATGCTCAACCCCGCATGTGCGATAGTGTTCCTTGATATACCATCGTTTGAACTAAAAGCGATTGCACATCTTCTACATCCGGACGATCCTCAGCTTACCCCATACGAGAGGAAGGTGGTCGAATACACCAACTTGGTGCATAGCTACTTTCATGGACGGTTTGAGAAGAATTTCATCACCGTCATATATTACGTGATCGAGGTGTACGATAACACTCCCGGACGTGGCGGTAGAGGGGTGCGACTCATACCGTGAATGGAATTACTTTTTGTAGGCACAGGCGTAGGTGTACCCAACCGTGAACGTATCGGTTCTTCGCTGTATATCAAGATAAATCACATCTCGTTACTTATAGATCTCGCACCTGGTGTATTGCGGAGGTTGGAGGAGCTGAACATTAGGTATCAGGATATAGATTACTTTTTGATCACACATTTTCATGTGGATCACATATTGGAGTTACCGTTACTGCTGTTTGTGGCTAAATATCCGCTTGATCCACGTCAAAAGGCATGGCAGTTTTGTGGTCCCCGCGGTATAGATAAGCTGTTCGATAAGCTTTTGTATGCATACGGTAAGCAGATAGCACCTGATGTACCGATAAACTTTATCGAGATGCCACCCAACACACTTTACCTGCCAGGCTATGTAGTGACAGCATTCCGTACAGTGCATACACGTGAAAGTCATGGCTATAAGATAGAAGGTAGGGGCAAGAAAATCGTATATTCGGGGGATACCGAATTTTCCATCAGCCTCATTGAGGTAAGCGAATCCGCTGATATACTTATATTGGAGGCATCGTTTCCATTTGATACCACCGGACACATGACACCCGAACGTGCTGCTGAGCTGGCACGTGAGGCACACGCCAAACGCCTCATACTTACGCATATGTATCCGTTGAAGTTTGATGTAGCTATTGAGCGTGCTAAGCAAATATTCCCAAATATTGAGGTAGCATATGATGGGCTTAAGATCGTCTTATAACCTTAAATAGGAGGTATTATGCGGGTTATAGAGTTTGATGAGCTTGTCGATAAGGTGAAGCAACTCGTTATAGATGCTAACTGTTATCTGCCTGACGATGTTATGAATGCAATCAAAACCGCATACGAGGAAGAGGAATCACCCATCGGTAGGGAGATACTTGCACAGATTATCGAAAACAATGAGATCGCTCGTAGAGAACGGTTACCTATATGTCAGGATACTGGGTTTGCGGTGTTCTTTGTGGAGTTGGGTTCCGAGATTTACATCAAAGGTGGTACACTTGAACAGGCGCTCGAGGAGGGTACACGTCGTGGCTATAGGGAAGGGTACCTACGTAAGTCCATAGTTGATGACCCGGTCATCGATCGCAAAAACACAGGTGATAACACACCGATAGCTACACACATACATATCGTGACGGGTGATAAACTCAAAATTACGTTTATGCCGAAAGGTGGTGGTGCCGAGAACATGGCAGAAGTGGCAATGTTATCACCTGCCGAAGGTATAGAAGGGGTTAAGCGGTTCGTAATCGAGCGTGTCAAACGTTCAGGTGGTAGGCCATGTCCTCCGGTCATCGTCGGTGTAGGTATAGGTGGTACATTCGACTACGTTGCGTATCTTGCCAAACGTGCACTATTACGTAGGATAGGTGAACACCATCCAGATGATAGGTTTGCACAACTTGAGCGTGACCTGCTGGATGAGATCAATCAACTCGGTATAGGGCCGATGGGGCTCGGTGGTAGGGTTACCGCACTTGCAGTACATGTGGAGACATATCCGTGTCATATTGCGACCATGCCTGTGGCGGTTAACCTCAACTGTCATGCAGCTCGTCACAAGACGATAGTAATTTAATTAGAATATTGACGCATATACACAAGGGATATCTTAACCTAAGGAGGAGACAGAATGTTGACCCCACTTATATTGTGTATTAACCTGCTCCATGGCGGGTATGGTGGCATGCTGTTAGGTAGCTACTGGAGTAATTTGGGTACACTCAACGATAAGTTAGCCAAATTTGATATCGCCAAATTCGATGTACCTGTTTTCTACAAAGGTGGTGCAGGTTATGGTATAATTGGACGGCTACTCATAGGGGGAGGTGGTGGTACCAGTTTACTACATACTGAAAGCGCCAACACGTTTGTGAAACTTGAAATCAACAGCGGGTTTTTTGAACTCGGCTATGTTTATCCATTGTCTGAGGTGGCATTCATTGCACCTTATATGGGGTTGGGTAGCGAGGAACAGACCCTATCGATAGGGCCAGCCAACATCTCGTGGCACTTTGACTCACTATTTGTAACCCCTCAGGGTGTGGCACGCTTGATAGCAGATAGCTACATGGTGAAGCTTGGCTTACTACTACAGTATATGCGTACGTTTGTGGGGTTACAGCTACGTATGGAGTATGGGTACTCACCTGTTGAAACTGTCTGGAAAGCTGAAGATGGTTACGAAGTGCTGGGTGCACCCAAGTATCATGCAGGTGGACTATGCATCGGGTTAGCTATAGTGTTTGGTGCCATAGGTGGTAAGTAAGATGCAGCATAATCTTTTGCTCATACTGTTTTCGGCATTACTGGTGAACAACATTGTGTTGATGCGCTTCCTGGGGTTATGCCCATATCTTGGTGTATCGAGGCGTCTCGATACCGCTGGTGGTATGGCAGCCGCTGTATTCTTTGTCATGTTGCTTGCTACATGGATAACCTGGCCAATATACCATTACGTGTTACAGCCGTGGCACCTTGAATTCCTGCGTACGGCAGCCTTCATACTTGTGATCGCCTCATTGGTGCAGTTTATTGAAATATTGCTCAAGAGGATTGCACCCGCTCTGTACACAGCGCTCGGTATATACCTGCCATTGATAACAACTAACTGCGCAATATTGGGGGTAACCTTTATCGTGATCAATGAAAACTATAACTTCATAGAGGCAACAGTCTTCGCAATAGGTACAGCGCTGGGGTTTGCACTCGCTCTATTGCTTATGGCTGGTATAAGGGAGCGGTTGGAGCTCGCTCCCATACCTGAGGTGTTGAAAGGTGCCCCTATCGTATTCATAATGGCGTCACTTATGTCGCTTGCGTTTCTGGGGTTCGCTGGCTTCATGGGGCTATCCCTATGAGGCACATAATCCTACCACTTATTGTGCTGTTCGGTGGCTGTACAATAAACAAGGTGGCACTCGTCTCGTACGTAGTAGCACCATCTGACACTATTACTGAGTTTATACAAGGGTTGCCAGCTGAGCTCACCTTCGGTATAGTGGTCTACGAGCTTGATGAAGGGCAACTTCTATACGAATACAATGGCCATAAGCTGTTTACGCCAGCTTCAACCCTTAAACTTATTACAGCTGCTACTGCGCTTGCGAAGTTGGGTACCAATTATAGGTTTAAAACTTACTTCTTCAGGCACGGGGACGATATCTATGTTAAAGGTACCGGCGATCCGTTGCTGTTGTCAAAAGACATAGAGTTAGCAGCACGTGAGATAAAATGGTGTGGTATCGATTCGTTACGCAATATTTTTGTGGATGAATCATATTTTGACACCATCCGCAAAGGTAAGGGTTGGATGTGGGACGAAGGGCCACACCCGTTCAACCCCAACATAAGTGCACTCAATGTTAACTATGATTTAATAGAAGTGATAATGAAACCCAGCACTGTAGGTAACCCACCACGTGTGAGGCTCGAACCACCCACCAACTTCGTCGTCATCTGCAATGATGCCGTAACTATAGATAGTGGTGAAACAACGATAGAGGTTGACAGAGTATACGAGCAAACAGTTAATAAGCTGATCATCAAGGGTGAATTACCGCAGACCCATGATGAGCTACGTGTATATAGGACGGTAGAGGAGCCTGCACTTTATGTTGGCCATCTATTGAAAGAGAACCTCGAACGCATAGGGGTTAAGGTTTATGGTTCCGTACTCTATGGGGTGACACCTGCAGAGGTTGAAACTCTATGGGTACACTATTCACCATGTTTGAGCAAAATAGTGCTTGAGCTAAACAAGTGGAGTTCCAACTTCATAGCAGAACATCTGCTCAAAGCTATAGGTGCAGAGCTTAAAGGTGTACCCGGTACTGCTGATAAGGGGTTAACTGTGGTTGAGGAATTCCTTGAAGAGGTAGGTATTAACAGCTATCCACATAAGATAGTGGATGGTTCCGGGTTATCGCGTTATAATCTCGTATCCCCATACGAGCTTGTACAGCTGCTGATCTATGTCTATCGGCAGTTTAGCTACATGTACGAATTTGTAGCCTCATTACCTATAGGGGGTATAGATGGTACCCTACGCGATAGGTTTGAATCCACCCCTTACGTGGTACGTGCAAAGACGGGTACAATGACGGGTGTGAGCGGGCTCGCCGGCTACACAATGACGGAAAATGGTCACCTGCTGGCGTTCGCTATGATGACACAGGGTTATACGATACCAGTAAAAGAGGTACGTATGTATCAGGATTCGCTACTACAGATAATACGTAGGATCTATTGATTACCAACCAAACCGTACCCCTATACGTTGAACTCTACCCAGATACCTGTAATCAGTATACGTATAATCCAGTGTGAGTGGCACCTTAATAGCTGTTGGCTTTAATCTTAGGCCTATCCCCATAGAGAAACGTTCATCGCTTACCTTACCTCCAATATCCTTCTTACCTAACCGTACAAATAGCATGTTGAGGAACGACACCTCCAGCCCCACATTTATGTACTCGTAATTGTCATTCGGATGTACAGCATCCACCTCTACTGTCCACTTGGTGGAAGGTGTCAACATAAAGTTCCAGTTCAACCCCACTTGAAACCTCAACGGTAATGCCCAACTCTCTGTACGTAGGTCACCTAATACACCCGTACCGAGCTCTTGTTGCCATTCCGTTATTGGATACAGTATACGAGTATTTTCACCCCACAGTCGCATGGAGCCACCGAAGTTCGATAACGATATACCAAGCTTACAGTTGCGGGTTAAATCATACAGCATACCTACATCTATTGCAAAACTGGAGGCACGCATCAACCAAATATTCTCGGTGATATACTTTGCACCTATACCAAACGAAAACCTATCAGTAAGGTTTCTACCAAATGCAATATGTAATGCATACGCACCTGCGGTAAACTTAACCCCAGTACCTTCCTGTTCATCGAGTGTGGTCTGCTCGAACTCACCTGCATTGAAAGCTGTGAGTGCTAACCCGATTACACCTACTCTACGTATGGGTACAAGTGCACCGACGAAGTCCAACCTCGTATCCATGAACCAATCAGTATGTGTAGCTACGAACTTATTTAGATGTGCTCGCGACATAGCACCTACATTCCAATAAATAGCACTTACATCACCCGATACGCCAGCAACCACAGCTTCACCGAGCCCGGTTTCACGTGCACCTATGCCAATCTTTAAGAACTGTGCCGAAGTTGTCGCTACACGGCTAACCGCTATAGCACCCAACGTGGAATAGACAAAAATTAACCCCACACATACTGGTAATTTTCTCATTTTACCCCCTTAGTGTTTTTCATTGCTGAAGAAATCCAATATCTTAACAATCGTATCTTTAAGCTTTTGCCTTGGTACAACGATATCCACCATACCGTGTTTCAACATAAACTCGGCACGCTGAAACCCAGGTGGTAACTCTTTCTTTATCGTCTGTTGGATCACCCTGGGGCCAGCAAACCCTATCAATGCACCGGGTTCGGCAATTATTATATCACCTAACGATGCATAAGATGCCATGACACCTGCCATCGTGGGATCTGTTAGCACACTTATGAATAGACCACCATTTTCGTGAAACTCAGCCAGTGTGGCTGCAGTCTTCGCCATCTGCATAAGCGATAGTATACCTTCCTGCATACGTGCACCACCGGATGCACCTACTATGATTAACGGGAAGTTGTTCTCCATCGCATAATATATGAGGCGTTTGACTTTCTCACCAACTACGCTACCCATGCTACCACCACGGAAGAAGAAGTCCATCACCCCCAAAGCTACTGTGTGGGGACCAATCTTCGCTTTACCTGTCACTATGGCATCCTTCAAGCCGGTCTTCTCCTGATCTTTACGCAGCTTCTCTTCATACTCGCGGAAGTTGAGCGGGTTTGCTGGCGATAGATTTTTGTCAAACTCCTCAAACCCATCCGTCAATATCTCGATATACCTTCGTGCTGGTATACGGAAGTGATGGCCACACTTTGGACATACTGATAGGTTTTTCTCCAACTCCTTGCGATACAGTATATTGCTACATTTGTCACATTTCAACCATAAGCCATCAGGTACAGGTTTGGGAGGAACAGGTTTTAACTTCTTTTTACGACGGAAAATCATCCTAATCTTTATATCTTAAAAATACTGTATGTCAACGCCTTTAACTGCTGGATGATACCCTTTGCTCCATACCTGGTTGCAAGATACAGGTAGAGTGTCACCATGTATACACACCATAGGAGTATGCGTTCCCATAGTGGGGTGAGCCACATCGTTGTGAGTACAAACACTATGTAACACACAATGAACAACATCGGTATACGCCAGAGGATTTTGGGCTTATATTGGGCACGTTTCTGCGTTAGTATCAACCCCACCACTGTAAGCACTATATATGAGACGACGGTTGCTGACATTGCACCTATCATCCCGTAGTTGGGTATCAACAACATGTTCAACCCAATATTTGTCAAAGTAGCCACTATTATAGGTATTGGTAAAAAGATTGGGGTAGCTGCCCTCATGATCCCCCATTGTAGTGCATGGTGTATCCCAAATATTACGAGCGAAAATGTGATACCCGCAATGATAGGGACTGCAGTTAAGTAAGGTTCGCCACTCACAAGTAGTACAAGTTCACGTGCCCATACAGTTAGGCTGATACCGATGGTCACCCCTATGATAGTATATTTCTCTATGACATTGGAGAAGAAGCGGTTCCAGCCATCGAGATCGTCACCCTTTATTGATACACCCAGATATCTTGCATTCCAACTCTGTAGGAATGGTTGTACATATAGGAAATTAACGATAGAGCCCAACTTATACCCTAAATTGTAGATCCCCACAACATCATATCCACAATACCGTAACAGGAAGTAGCGATCGATGTAGGCGAGTACCCAGAAGGCTAAATTTGTGAATAGGTGGAACACCCCATAACGGAACAGTATCTTTGTCAACCTCCACGAAGGTGATGTAACGTATCGCCTTGTAACCCACAACGTTGTGGATAGTTGTACCAACCCGGAGAATAACACTGCATAAGCTACTGCATATACACCGAGTTTCAACCACCAGATGAGCAGAAACGCTACCATTATCTGGATCGCAGTACGTATAATACGTATACTCCAGAATAGTCTCATACGTTCTTCTATCCTTAGTAGCGATAATCCAGGTTGTGTTAAGGTTTCAATTACCACAATGAATCCCAATACCACCAGTAGTGACCTATAATCTGGGGTACCAAAAACTAACCTCGATAGAGAGGGTGCCCAGTATATGAGTAGAATGCAGACGACCGATCCACTGATAAGTGCAGACACTAAACCAGAGCTTAGGGTTGCAGCTTCACCATATTCTTTTGTGAACCTCAACATCGAGGGTATCAACCCACATAATGCCAACGTCATTACAACCTGTAGTGTAGCATTAAACATGGCAATTTTACCGTACTCTGATACCGGGAGTAACCGCGTATAGATCGATACAGCAACAATGGCTAAGAGATACACTACAATGTTGCCGAGTGCATATAAGCTTGATAAGCGGAAAAGTGAGCGTACCGAATGGTCCATACTGGACAAGGTATTAGCCTATCACCAATGTCAAGTTGACTATCCGTTGTTATGCTTTAAGTTTAGAGGATGATAGAACAGCAGGTTAAGATCAGAAATTGTCTTGGCATACATGCACGGCCGGCCACTTTGATAAGCCAAACAGCTAAAAAGTACAAGTCTAAGGTATTGCTGGTTAAGGATGGGTTTGAAGTTGATGCAAAGAGCATCCTTGATATACTGTTGCTGGAGGCACCACAGGGGTCGGTGCTCACGTTGAAAGCTGACGGTCCGGACGAAAAAGAGGCAATAGAAGCATTACGTGAGTTGATAGAAGAGAGGAAATTCGATGAAGAATAAGATATTGCGTGGTGTGAAGGTTGCTGAAGGTATTGAAATAGGTTCAATCATAATTTACCCGGGTTATGAAAATGAGGTGCTCCCATTCTATATTTTGCGTGAATCCGACAAGCAAGCCGAAATCCATAGATTATCAACCGCTATAGATAGTGTGAAACAAGAGCTGAAGGCATTACAGTCGATATTTGAGAAGGAGAACGATCCATACTCTGCACGTATCTTTGAGGTCTCCTATGCTCTGCTGGAAGAGCCGTGGCTACTGGAGGGGGCACAGAAAATTATCGAAAATGAAAATCGTAACGCCGAATACGCATTACAGAAAGTGATAGCCCATAAGTTGCGTATGTTTGAACAGGCATCGAGTGTCGCCGTTAGACAAAGGGGGGCATTGCTTGAAGAGGTAGCACGTAAGATTTTGAAAAAACTTATAGGTAAGGATGATACACTTGCTTCGATACCCGAAGGTAAAATCTTGGTAGCACCATTTCTGTCAACTTTTGAGGTGGCACAAATACCACGTAACAAGATAAAAGGGTTAGCATTATCACATGGTGGGATGACATCACATCTGGCAATACTTGCACAAACCTTCGACATACCAGTAGTCGTGGGGATAAAAGATCTAATGCGTTACGTGAGGGATGGACAGCTTGCGATATTGGATGGCTATAGGGGGCTTATCATACTGGAGCCGGATGAATCTACGCTTAGAACTTATGAAGCTAAAATAAAGCATTACTTGCAGCTACACGATAAGCTGGTCGATATTAAAGATTTACCACCCGTTACGATAGATGGTAGGAATATAGAGTTATGTGCGAATATAAATCTACCTGCGGAGGTCAAACCTGCCATAGAGTTTAATGCCGAAGGTATAGGTCTACTGCGTACGGAGTTCATATTCCTGGAGGATATGCTGGATGAGGAGCAGCAGTTCAACATCTACAGTGATATAGCGGACAAGATATATCCGGGGTCGGTCATCATACGTACGTTCGATATAGGGGCAGATAAATTAGCACCATATGTACGTGAGGATAATCCATTTCTGGGTTGGCGTGCTATAAGATTGTTGTTGAAGGAAAAGAAGCTATTACGTACGCAATTGAGGGCAATACTTAGGGCTTCACGTAGAGGGAACGTTAAGATCATGATACCCATGGTGACCACTGTGGAGGAAGTACTCGAGGTGAAGAAATTGCTAAACAAAATCAAGCGTGACCTACGTAACGAAAATGTAGAATTTGACGAAAACATCGATATAGGGGTGATGATCGAGACACCCGCTTCTGCGATAATGGCAGAAGTGTTGGCGAAGGAGGTTAGGTTTTTCTCGATAGGTACGAACGACCTTACTCAATACACGATGGCGGTCGATAGAAACAATCCATATGTATCGGAGCTGTACGATCCATTACATCCGGCGCTCCTCAGGTTGATGAAAAACGTCATAATCGCTGGGCATGCAGCACATTCATGGGTAGGTGTATGTGGTGAGATGGCACACGATCCTATGGCAATACCGATACTTATAGGGTTGGGGGTGGATGAACTTTCGGTAGCTCCCAGGTTTCTGCTCAAGACAAAAGAGATAATCCGTCACCTCTCCTATAAAGAGACGAAAGCTATCGCAGAGAAAGTACTCGATATGAAGAATGCAGCCGAAGTTAGGAGGTTCATGAAAGATGTTTTAAAGGAAGAGTTTCATCTCAACAATGTTATCGATTTAGACTCTCCTTGAGCTCTTTAATGAGTAATAATGCATCTATGGGTGTGAGTTTGTTGACATCTATCGCTTTAAGTTTGGTGATTATCGGGTGTTCACTTTCCTCAAGTGTATCGAATAGCGAGACCTGTGTCGATTTCAGTATCTTCTTAAGGACTTGACGTTTCTCCTCGTATTCAAGGTGCCGCAATATCTCTTTTGCACGCTGGATGACGGGTGATGGTAGGCCAGCCAATCGCGCTACATCCACACCGTAGCTTTCGTCACTACTGCCGGGTTTCACCCTATGCAGGAAGATTATCTGATTTTTGTAGCGTTTGGCCTCTACGTAGAAATTCTTGACAATGGGTATCATATCGGCTAACCTCGTAAGTTCATGGTAATGTGTGGCAAACAATGTATATGCTTTGATGTTTCGTGCTATGTACTCAACGACTGCCCAAGCGATAGCTAATCCATCAAACGTGCTGGTGCCACGTCCGATCTCATCCAGTATTATGAGGCTACGTTCAGTAGCATTGTGTAAGATGTTGGCGGTTTCGTTCATCTCAGCTAAGAAGGTTGATACCCCACGTGCGATGTCATCGGATGCACCTATCCTTGTGAAGATGCGATCCACAATACGTAAGCGTGCATTTTCGGCAGGTACAAATGAGCCCATCTGCGCCATAATTAATATGAGTGCAACTTGCCGTAGATATGTGGATTTACCTGACATGTTGGGTCCGGTAACAATAAGTATGCGATGCCACTCGTCAAATATTAAATCGTTGGGCACAAATTCACCCTCCTTTAGTTGGTGCTCAACCACTGGGTGACGTCCACCTACTATTTCGATTCTGTCAGCTTCATGAAATTCTGGTCGCACGTAGTTATACTTGCGTGCCACGTAAGCAAGCGATGCCAGTACATCGAGTTCGGCCAACTTATGTGCAACCTCCTGCATCGATGTGGTGTACTTAGCTACCTCCTTACGTAACTCGTTGTAAAGTTTATACTCCAGGTCCTTTATTCTATCTTCTGCATGTAATACTTTGCTTTCATATTCCTTCAATTCAGGTGTGATGAACCTCTCTGCATTGACGAGCGTTTGTTTACGGATGTAATCCTTAGGCACTTTGTGGAGGTTGGGTTTCGTCACCTCAATATAGTAGCCAAAAACTGAATTGTAGCCAACCTTCAGCGATTCTATACCTGTACGTATGCGTTCACGGGTTTCAAGCTGTGCAATCCAGTTCTTACCTTCACGCACAATCTGACGTAACTCATCAAGCTCCGCATTTGCACCATCTTTTATCAACCCACCTTCGGTGATTTTAGTGGGTGGATCCTCAACCAACGTTTTGTCAATAATATCTGCAACTTCATGTAGGTCGGTAACCTTCCAAGCACTTAAACTTTGGGGTAGCAGTTCGTTTATCTTCGGTAACAGCATTATGGAGCGTTTCAATCCCTGTAATTCACGTGGGTTAGCTCTACCAACATTTATACGTGATATGAGACGCTGCATGTCGGGTAATTTTGCCAGTATCGAACGCAATTTCGTCAACAACGTGGGTGCATCGTACAGCACCTGTACTGCATCTAACCGTTTACGGATATGGGTTACATCGAGTAATGGTGATAACATATATTCACGTAGCAACCGTGCTCCCATGGGGGTGCAGGTTTCGTCCAATACCGATAGTAATGAGCCTTCATATTCGCCGGTTATCTTTTCGGTAAGCTCAAGGTTACGTCTGGTGAAACTATCGATAAACATAAAGTCCTGTACCCTGTATGGTTTTATGCTGGAGATGTAGTCGAGGGTTTGTTTTTTGGTCTCCTTCACATAGTGTAAGGCTGCACCTGCTGCACGTATTGCGAGCGGCATATCGGTGAGCCCAAACCCATCAACTGATTGTACATTGAAATGGCGACATAGTTCAGTGTTGGCGAGCTCGTTGTCAAAGTTGATATCATCGATTGTGGTAAGATTGTACGACTTAAGGAAATTCGGTATATTTGCCATACTTTGTGGGATTATGATCTCACTGGGTTGAAACTTTTGTACCTCGTCCTCTATGTGGTTGGCTTCTACCTCTGTTACCCTAAATTCGCCAGTTGATATGTCGATTACGGCAACCCCCCACATGTTACGTTCCTCGATAAGCGCCATCAAGTAGTTGGGTTGCCTCTCTTTTAGTAGCTGCGGTTCGAGTAGCGTGCCGGGTGTGATCACTTCAACAACATCACGATGTACTAATTTACCGGGTTTGGGTTCCTCCAGTTGCTCACATATTGCCACTTTGTAGCCCGCACGTACTAACTTGGCAATGTAGGGTTCAACCGCATGGTAAGGTACACCTGCAAGTGGTACACCTTCCTGACGTTGAGTTAATACGATGCCCAACACTTTTGAGGCAATTTGGGCATCCTCATAGAAAGTTTCGTAGAAATCACCCACCCTGAACAACAGTATAGCGTCGGGATACTTCGCCTTTATGCGCTTGTATTGATGAAGTAGAGGGGTAAGCCCTTCTTTCATTGACGTTGGGTTTCACGGATGTACATTTCCTTGATCCTGTCCATCACAAGCTGGCTTATCGTTATGTAACCTTGTTTATTGTCGGGGAATTGGTTCAGTAACTCAGTATCTATTAACTGGCCAAAGATTACTTTAACCTTACCACGACGTAGGGCTAACCGCCACAATGGTATATTTGTACCTATGATGAGGGTTGGCAATATGGGTGCCTTGTATCGCTTGGCAATATAGCCGAGACCGGGTTTGGCGGGCAAAAAATCGAGTGGCGTCCTGTTACGTGTACCTTCGGGAAAGTAAAGTAACCCCAATTCACGCTCCAGTAGGTGGCCAGTTTTACGTAATGCGGGTAGATCGAATTTCCTTGTATCGACTGGATATGCATTGAAGCTCCGTATCAGCCATGCAAACCATTTACTTGGTGTAAATAGACCCAGTTTGGCGAAATAGAAGAGCTCACGTCGTATAGCTGCAGCTGCACCGATGAGTGGTGGATCGTAATTTGATCTATGGTTAGCTGCAACTATTAACCTACCCTTGGGTGGTATATTCTCAATACCCTCTATGCGGAAGCCAAAAAATAGTTTCCATACTGTTCTGATTATGAAGGCTGCTATCCTATAGCGGAGCTTCATGCTGTTTGAGCTTACGTTTTATTAGGTTCACAACTTTGTTTATCTCCTCATCGATGGTCAAATTTGTGGTATCTATATAGATGGCATCAGGTGCTGGCTTCAATGGACTATGTTTTCGGGTTTTGTCGCGTTCGTCACGCTGCTTTAAACTTGTTATTACCTCTTCAAGTGAGACTTTTTCACCTTTACGTTGGAGATCTCTTAACCTACGGCGTGCACGCTCTTCAAGTGATGCATCCATGTAAATCTTGATAGCTGCGTCAGGGAAGACAACCGTACCCATATCACGGCCTTCACATATTGTGTTACCACGTTGGCTGAGCTCACGTTGCATAGCAACCAGCACCTTACGTACTTCGGGGTATGTGGCAATCACCGACGAGAGTTCAGATATTTTCGACCCCCGTATGATGTCGGATATATCTTCGCCATTCATGAAGACCTTTACTTTGCCATCTTCTATTTTGAAATCGAATTTAAGCTTACGTGCTAAATTGGCGATAGCGTGACGGTCGGTTATGTCGATACCTGCACGTAATACAGCGAGCGCTACACCACGGTACATGGCACCACTATCGATATAAAATAAGCCCAACTTCTCGGCTACCCCTATGGCGGTGGTACTTTTACCCGAGGCAGCAGTACCATCGATAGTTACAACAAAGTGCATTTTTAAATATATCACAAGATAGGTGAAGTTCAAGCCGTTTACGGGTAGTGGTTACCTGAAATGTAACAATTGTAACCAAACCGCTGGCTCCTGTAACAACTTTAGTACCACACGACTTGGGTAATCCACATCCCCATAATCTGCTATCAATCGCAATATGTGTGGATGGTCGAGCACCTTTAAGATATGGTTCATGATGTTGTCATCCAACCGATTCAGTACCTTACGTAGTAGGGAGCCCCTTTTCAGCTCGCTACCGATTGTTGAACGCCACCATCTTTCGTAGGTGGTGAGGTAGCTTTCAGGTAACCCCTCGCTTATGTAGCGGACGATCACTTTTGTAGCTAATTTGGTAGCCATCAACCCGGGGTATATGCCACCACCGGAGGTGGGTTTCACCTGACCCGCAGCATCACCAATAAGCAGTATATTACCCTGTACGAACCTACGTCGTGTTTCGATAGGTATGAGTCCACTCCGTATATTCTGTGGCTGCAGGTTACAGGTGTTCAGGAAATTCATGAGATAGCGGTAGCCGGCTGCTATCCTGTCAGTGGCGAGACCTACCCTTGCAACACCATCTTCAGCTGGTACAATCCAGGCAAAAAAATTGGGTGCTATCGATCTACCGAGGAAGATTTCTACAAAGTCATCCCTTTTGGGATGATAGGGGACTACGGTTTGTAGACCAATTAACACATTGCGTATCGGTGGGAAGCCTGCACAGCGGGCAACTCTGCTGTGGCTACCGTCTGCACCCACTATAAGCCTACTGGTTACCGTGGTATAACTTCCGTGTCGCGCTACCCATACTTTGTTATTCTCGAGCTTCACGAACTTGCAGCCTAACCACACATCTACACCTGTATCAGCAGCACGCTCAATAAGTAGTTTATCGAATCGTGGACGATCGATCACATAGAGTTTGGGGGTGGTCGATTCCACCTGGATACTGTAACCATTGGGTGCATAAATATAGCCGCCACGAATTTCACGTAACACTACTTCTTTACCTAAACCTGATAGTTTCAAACATCTTGGACTTATGAGCCCGGTGCAACGAAAGGGTGGGTTGAAACTCGAACGTCGCTCAACGAGTAGCACCCGTAGGCCATGTTGGGCTAAACGGCTTGATAACACTGAACCTATTGGGCCACCACCTACTACGATGACTTCGTATGGCTTGCTACCCATGTTAAGTAAAGATATGGTGAACAATTTATCCACAATAGAGATTGACACTATATATGTAAGGTTATTATATCAACATGAAAGTTGCCATTATAGGGGCGACGGGTAGACTGGGTAAGGAATTAGTGAAGGTCTTTGGTACAAACAGTATACCGGTAACGCATCAGATGTTGGATATAACGAACCCGACAAGTGTGGAATCTGTGTTGATGAATTTAAACCCCACGATTGTGATCAATGCTGCCGTGTATCATCCCACCGATCTGTGTGAGTTATATCCTGATAGGGCTTTCCTTGTGAATGCGGTTGCACTCAAGTATTTAGCTGATGTATGTAATAGATTAGATGCTACACTCGTATTCGTGAGTACGGACTATGTGTTTGATGGCGAGAAGGGTGCACCTTATCTGGAGAACGATCACCCTAACCCAATCAACATATATGGGTTGTCGAAATTCATGGGTGAGCGTATCGTTTGCCGATACGCGGGTAGATACTATATAATCCGTACAAGTGCAATATTTGGTGGTGAAGGTAAGCATAAGACGCTCGTGGATAAGGTTGTTACTCAACTAAGAGATAAGGGTTATGTACGGATGGCACGTGATGTGGTGATAAGCCCCACATATGTGAATGATGTTGCAAATATGATCAAAGATATAGTGAGCAACATGGAGCCCGGTATATTTCATTGCGCTAACTCAGGTTATGTATCATGTTATGAATTCGCAAAGCACCTTATGGAAGTGTTGGACATAAAGGGTGAAGTTGTACCTGTTGAGTTGACAGAATTGAATCTCATAGCCAGAAGACCCAAATTCTCGGCACTCGGATCGAATAAGATTAGGATGCCAGATTGGCGTGATGCAATCCATAGGTGGGTAAACTCAATCTATTTGGATGAACCATGCAGGAAAATAAGCCACCCACTATAGGTGATATAGTACGCATATTCTGGTACAAACGGCATCTGGTGTGGTTCAACTTGTGTAGCTTTCTGCTCATGGCAATATTGTTGGCTTTCGTTATGCCACGTAACTATATTTCATCGTTCAAGTTATTCCCTCCATTAGCTACATCGAAATTACCTGGCTCAGAGTTATGGGCAGCACTTATAGTTTCGGCACAACAGCGGGGTTTATACATAGGGGGGAATCCATCCGATTTGGTAAAAGAGATTATACTATCACGTAGTGTGGGGTATGCGGTGATAGATAGCTTGAATTTAGTTCAACGGTTCAAATGCAAGAATAGAGAGGAGGCATTTGAAATACTGCAGAAGATGATCCGTACCATACCACGTGAGGGTAACATACTCGAGGTAGCTGTAAGTTCAACTGACCCAAGGTTATCATATGAAATTGCACAACGGGTGTTAGATGAAACCTATAAAGTGCTGGAGAGGTCGTTATCAAATATAGGGCATAAAGTGTTAGAAGATCTGGGCGATAAGGTGAAAGAAGTTGAACTTAAGCTCCATGTGTTAGAAGATAGTATGTTGCAGTTTCAGGCCAAATACAAGATACTTAACCCTTCAGTAGAGACACAACAATTGTTGAACGAATTAGCTGATTTGAAAGCCGAATATCTATCTACACTTATAGAGTTGGAAATGCTGAAAAAATATGCAGCTACAAGTGGTGCAAGTATTGAGGAGTTACATGCCCGTATGGATGTATTACATGATAGGATTAAAGAGATTGAACATAAAGGGTTGGGCGAATTCTGGGGGCCTGGATTTTCAGTCTCTATATCGGAAATACCGAAGGTGTCACTTCAGTACTTGCAGCTGGATCTTGAAACACGTGTTTATCGTAATTTATACAAAATTATACGCGAAAGTTACGAACGTGCGAGATTTTACGTGGAACAAAAAGCTACACTGCTGGAAGTACTCGACCCACCATACTTACCAGTAAAAGGTAAGCCACGACGATTACTCATAATTGTGGTTACATTTGTCATAGGTGTTATAGTGACAATTGTGGTAACAATTTGTGGTTACTACATTGATGAGGTGATCTCTCGCAATAGGGAGCAGCTACTCGATATCGTGTCAAGAACGCGATTCATGCGATGGCTCACAAGTTAATATGAGAATCCCGGATCGGAGGTTTGTAACTTCCACATTTATACTTGGTGTAGGTATGTTAGTGGCGCAGGTGATAAGTTTTGGAATCTCACCTGTACTTACACGCCTATATGTGCCAGAGGGGTTTGGCACTTTAGCGGTCTTCATGTCGGTCGTAAATATTATAGGTGTTGTCGCAACGGGTAGGTATGAGTTGGCGGTGATGTTACCTGCAGATGATGAGGAGGCGATAAATATTGTGCAGCTCTCTATATTCACACTGATGCTGACCACGCTATTAATGTGGGGGATACTATTCATGGGGGTGAAAGTGATACCTTTTGTCAGACGATGGCAGCTCCCGAATGCTGTCATCCATCTGATGCCAGCTGGTATATTTTCGTTAGGTGTATACAATACATACAGTTACATGATATTGCGTAAGAAATATATTAAGCAACTATCGATATCACACGTGGTACGAAGTTCAGTAACCGCGGCCACACAAACAGTAGGCGGATTGTGTAGATTCGTGATAGGATTACCGATTGGAGTGGCAATCGGTTACTTTGTTGCTGCGCTGTACTTGCGTAGGCTCATCAATCCACGTATAGGGTTTAAGATGAAACTACACGATATAAAAAGGTTGGCAAAACGTTACAGGAAATTTCCCACATATTCTACAGCTTCTATATTATTGAATACAGTTGCACGTGAAAGCCCATCAATACTGCTTGCATATCTATGGGGGACACAGGTAGCTGGATTCTACTATCTTGGGCAACGTGTTATTGGTATGCCACTTACACTTGCTTGTAGCACTATAGGGCGTATATTCTTACAGCGTGCAGCTGAGGAGCAGCGTGCAACTGGAACGGCAACCAGGTCATTACGTGAGACGTTGCGGTTCGTGGGCTTGCTATCGGTGATACCTTTCCCTCTGTTGATGATATTTGCACCACGATTCTTCGCTGTAGTGTTTGGTACGGAATGGTATACAGCGGGTATCTTTGCACGTGTATTGGTACCATTGTGGTGGATAAGATTTATCGTCGTACCAATAACTACTGTGTTCGAGGTATTTCAACGCCAGGAGATGACAACAGTTTGGAACCTTTGTTTATGTATCACGACGTTTGGATGCTTTTTGTTGGGTAAATACTTCTGTCAAGATACTGTGTGGGTGTTAGGACTATTCGCTGGAGTACAAACTTTGCTATATATAGGGTTGCTGGTTATGGCATTACGGGTGGCAAGATGTCAAACGTAAGTGCTATCTCTTTACGCAGGTGGACGGTTATCCTTATCTGGTTGTTTATGGTGATACCTTTTCTGCAGACTTTCATCATATGGGGTAGGTTCATAAAAACGGGTGTGTTGGAGCCATCGACACGTACAGCGTTTATATTGCTGGTGGTTGCATTACCTGTGATCTTAAGAGCCAATATTTGGGTTAATGAGCTTCGTAACATACACTTTTTGTTACCCTTCAGCACACTCATGGGTATGATGATTATGTTTCTGTGTAATCTACCGCGATTGTTTGCAACTAACCCATATTATAGTGTGGGCGAAGCGTTGAGCAATTTCTACAACTTGATTTTCATGCCTTACGTGATGTTCATAGCGGGAGCGATCGGATTCATGGATTTTGTGGAAAGCGTTTCGAAACCTGCAGGTAGAGTGGTATGGATAGTTCTATCGCTTTCGGTGCTTATCTTTTGGCATGCAGTAGTTGTGCGGTTTGGTATAATCGAACGTGTTGGAGGTAAGCTTACTGTCTTGGCATTGAGTGATAGTTTGACGTTGATCTTTTTGATAATGGGTATCACTGTACCTGCTCAGTTTAGGTTACCTATGCTATTGTTAGGTGCCCTATGTCTGTTTATGGTAGGTTCACGTGGTGCATTTTTAGCATATGGGTTGGGGGTAGCCTTGTATGCGATTATCGTAATATTTAGGAACTTGTCTTCTGCTATACATGAGCGTGGTGGTAAGGTTGAACTAATGCATCTGAAGTGTATGTTTAAGCGGTGGGCATACACTGTAATACTTACGATAGCTATAGTATGTATCACCTACATTGCTGTTGAATATCTATTACGGGAGAGCTTTATGCCGTTTGTGGTGAGCAAAATGAAAGCCATAGCATTTCCAACAGGTATACGTGATCCATCGCTACGGTTGAGATTGGTACAGCTGTTGGCTGGATATGAGGTTATAGAAGCCTGTCCTATAACTGGTAAACTTCTGTATGAGGTAGAGGCCTATGGATATGGTACGTACATGCACAATATTTTGAGCTATTGGGCAGAATATGGTGTACTCGTTTTTGTGGGCTTGATATTGAGCATACTATTTGCGATATCCTATCTTGGGGTTAAAACGGCCAGAAAAATGTTTTGGAACGACCTTGAAGTAGCGGTATTGGTGACACTGGTGGTGTTTGGGGTTGAAGTCATGTTCGTACGGTCGCACGTATCGCCATGGATATGGTTGATGTTAGGTGCTTCATACAATGTGTTAAGATGCGACTATACTACATAGCTGTGGTTTATGATAGCATAAGGTCAGGTGTGGGCCAGAAGATAGTTGCCCAGCTTAATGCTATGCGGAGAAACGGTATAAATGCTACGCTCTTCTATTTCACTGCCACTGATATTGGAGATGTTGACTTACCCGGGGTGAATATCGTGAGATTACCAGTCGACCCAACTGTAGGTTACCTAAATATAAGTAAGCTATGTGTGGGTAGGTTTGTTGCTGATTATCTTAAGGATAGGCTACTAAATCGTATGCCTCCAGGTGTTGTGTACTTCAGGTACCATCCACCTGATGCTTATATGCTGAGGGTATTTCATGCATTAGCTTCGAGGGGGTTCAAACTTGTAACCGAACATCAGACTAAGGAGGTTAACGAATATCTTCTGCAGGGGAGCTATGGCAAGGCTATGCTGGAGTTTATGTATGGAAGGCGGTTGGGTAGATATCTATCCGGTATGGTCGCAGTTACACATGAGGTACTTTCATATCAGATGAAAGTGAGAGGTAAGCTACCTGCAATTGTATTAGGTAACGGTATAGATGTGGAACGTTACCCAGTACGCAAAATACTGGTGGAGCGATATCCCTTGCGACTATTGTTTGTCGGTAGTATACAACGTTGGCATGGGTTGGATAGGTTACTGAAAGGTATGGCTATGAGTGATAAAACCGGGGTGATGCTTGAGATTGTTGGTGAAGGTGACGAGCTGCCAAGGTTAAAGAAACTCACAGCAGAGTTTGGCTTAGAGGGGAGGGTGGTATTTCATAACTTCTTACCTCCGGGTAGGAAGCTGGATGAGCTATTCAATCGTGCACATGTGGGGATAGGTGCACTTGGTATCCATAGGTGTGGATTCAATGAGACAGCATCCATCAAGCTACGTGAATATTGTGCAAGAGGTATACCGTTTGTTGATGCCAGTAATGATGTGGATATTGGTGAGGGGTTTGAATTTAGGCTTAAAATTGAAGCTAACGAATCGCCAGTTGATATTGATAGAATTTGGGAGTTTGCAAATAGGATGATGAGTATAAGTGAACATCCTTTGATGATGCGTGAATATGCGAAACGTAATCTTGATTGGAGGGTTAAGATACCCAAGTTGATGCATTTCCTCATGCGATTGTGATGGCTGCGTATGTGTCAGTGATAATAGTTACATATAATCGACATGATGCGTTGTTGAACGTGATCGAGGATGTTAGACGACAGCAGACAATACATGAGTTTGAAATAATAGTGGTTGACCAGAGTGATACGCCATTGGTTGATCCACCAAGCGATGTACGATACATAAGGTTGGACACCCCGAGTATGGTACGTGCACGTAATCTGGGGATAAGTATTGCAAAGGGACAGCTGGTAGTCTTTATAGATGATGATGTACGTATACCGGATGTGGGATGGCTTGAGGAACTTTGTCATACATTTGAGATCGACGATAATATAGCAGGTGTAGCGGGACGGGTGACACATGTGAGGCGGTTGTCGTACCCCATGAAGGTGTTTCTGCGAAACCTATACAAAAGGGTAAAATATCGAGGAGAGTTGCCAGCTATAAAGGTTGACCGATTTGGTGCAGTGATACATGATTTTGATATCCCTGACGTAGTGAAGCCAGTTGATACATTGATAGGATGTAACATGGCGGTGAGGAAGGATTGTGTTGTTGAAGTGGGAGGGTTTGACGAGAACTTCATGGGGTCGTGTCAACGTGAGGAGACAGAAATATCCTTAAGGCTCAGGAAGAGGGGCTGGAAAATATATTACAACGGTAAAGCACAGCTCCTGCATTTGGGGTTACCAGCAGGTGGTGCACGTAGTTACAGCCGAAAGGAGCGTCACTTTTACTACTTTTTTAACCAATTTTACTTCTTTTTTAAACATTTCCAGCATATGTATTGGCCAATGTTTGTGTTACTTAATATCGTAGATATACTGCATATGTTACGACAGGTATGGGTTGATGGTTTCCCCATATTTATGAAGGCTGTGTGTTCTGCGTATTTGAAAGCCAAAAGACAGAAAGCATATGAGGGTACTACATGTAGGTAAATTCTGCCCACCAGTAAAAGGTGGTATGGAGACGTTTATTGTGGATTTGCTCAAATACCTTAGTAGGTCCATTGATGTGGATTTACTCTGTGTGAGGGAGGATTTGAGGGATCGAGTCATCCATACGCCATTTTACACTATATATGGGTTAGGTCGGATAAGCAATATACTGTCATGTCCGATAACACTTAACCTATATGGGTGGTTGAAGGCACTGATACCACACTACTCGATATTGCATGTTCATCTGCCACACCCATTGGCGACGCTCGCCTGCATATTGGATAACTCACATATACCGATTGTGGTGCATTGGCATAGCGATATTGTGCGTCAGCGGATGTTTTCACCTATTTATGAATGGACGGTGATGAAGCTGCTCGATAAAGCCAATGCTATAATAGCAACTTCCCCATATTATGTTAAGGGGTCGCAGCTACTTAACCGGTTTATCGATAAAGTGCACGTTATACCATTAGGGGTGGATCCACACCGTATTGAGGCAACCAAGGAAGGGGTTGAAAAGATAAAAGCTACCTTTAGAGATAGACCTATTATACTGACGGTGGGACGATTGGTATATTATAAGGGGTTTGAGTACCTCATACAGGCGATGAGAGATGTTGATGCTTATCTCATTATTATTGGTATAGGACCATATTACAGGAGGTTGGAGAGGCTCATCCGATACCATAAGTTAGAGAGTAGGGTCAAGTTACTTGGGTACGTACCATCTGAAACTCTGGGTAACTACTATGCTGCATGTGATCTATTTGTGTTACCATCCATTGAACGTAGTGAAGCATTTGGTATCGTACAGGTGGAGGCTATGTATCACGGTAAGCCAGTGATATCTACTGATATACCGTATTCGGGGGTAACGTGGGTGAACGAACATAATGTTACAGGATGGGTAGTACCGCCACGTAACCCAAAAGCACTTGCAGACGCTATACGCTATTTACTAAATGATGTAGCGTTGTCAAAAAGGTTGGGTGAAAATGGGCGAAGGAAATTTGGGCAATGTTTTCACATAAAGTACGTAGCTTCGTATATCTATAAAATATACGAAGATATAACAGCTAATAAATGAAATTAATAAAATAGCAATTGACCTGAATAGGCTACATGTTATAATTAAATGGTATGTTTGTGGCACTTATATTAACTGCGAATTTAGTGAATAGTGGGTTACCTCAATACCAGGTGGGATACACAGAGGGATATAAAGAGTATCAACCCACAATAGTGCCATATGTTGACCCCTATACTTATACGTTGGGGCCAGGTGATGTATTGACACTCGTACTTAAGGGAAGGGTGAACTATGTCCAAAATCTGATGGTCAACCCTAATGGGTTCTGTGTGATTGTCTTGGGTAACCTACGGGGTGAGTTGAGTGGATTATTTTGGGTTGACACCATATACGTGAAGGATAGGGTGTTGAAGGCGGTAGAGGATGAGGTACGCCTTCGTGTCAATAAAATAATCCCAGGTGTGGAGGTATGTCTTTTTGTCTCCACGGTTAGAACGATATCAGTACATGTGGTGGGAGAAGTACATGCGCCAGGTGAGTATAAGCTTACGCCACTCCATAGGGTGCTTGACGCTATTAATATGGCGTACCCAAAGGCAAATGCATCGTTTACTGAGGTTGTGGTCAAAAGGAAAGATGGCGATAGCTTAGTTGTAAACCTCATGGATTACGGGAGGTATGGCGATATAACGCAAAATCCATTCGTACGTGATGAGGACATCATAGTAGTGCAACCATGCAAGCGCTGGGTAAAAGTTATTGGTGAGATGGCTGCTTATGCTGAGGAAAGCAAACCGGTGCAGAGGTTGTACCCAGAGGAGATGACCGTACCGATTGAGCTACCCAGTAAAGCGGAGGCTGCAATTGTTGAGCTCAACAAAAACGATAGGTTAAAGGATGTAATTTTGAGGACGGGAAGCATTACCCCATGGGCAGACCTCAAACATGTTCACATTATCAGAGGGAGGGAGGTTTTGCCCGCTGATGTGTATAGATTGCTGGTGTATAACGATACTTCACAGAATTTACCGTTGGAACATGGAGATATAATTGTGATACCTTCGCTACCTCATGAAGTAGGGGTTGAAGGTGAAGTCAAGTCTCCCGGTACGTTCCCATATATAGCGGGTGCTACTGTTGATTACTATATAGCAGCAGCAGGTGGGTTAACGGAACGAGCGCACACAAAAGGCATCAAGGTGAAACGCGGTAGGGAGTATATTCCGTGCAACGCGGACCTTAAAATAGAGCCAGGCGATATCATTTACGTACCACGCATAGGATTTAAATGGTGGGAGGATTATCTTGAGGTGGGTAGTACGATGCTAAGCCTCATACTTTCGTGGTGGCTGTTAGCACAGCGAAGATAATTGTATGTGGAGGAATGGTTGGTTGATAGCGTTTCTCATTCTCTGTAGTTGTAAGCATGAGGTTAAGCAACCTGAGGGTTTACCACCAGGTGTGGAGGAAGTGTTAACTGATTTCACGGTTATAAAAACAAATTCAGGTGTAAAGTCGTGGACCTTACATGCCAACCGTGGTGTGAGGGTGAAGGATACATTTAAAGTGTATGGGGTTAAATTGCAATTATACGATGAGAATGGCAAGTTCTCAGCTACGATGGTTGCAGATAGCGCAGTATTTCTTGAAATTGATAGCTTATTGTTCGCGTATGGTGAAATAGTGCTGGAAGCGCCTGCTGAAACACTTAGGGTAGAGACACATTATGTGAAGTGGGAAATCACCCAAAATTTAATAGTAGCACCTGGTAAGGTGAAGATCTGGAAGGCGGATCGCTACACGGAGGGTGAGGGGCTCACCACTGATATAAGGTTTAGGGATTTGCGGTTACGTAAGGTTTATGGGCGGATGGAGTAGTTGGTTGCTGTTGATAGTTGTTGTTGCATCCCCTAAGTATACAATATATTCTGATAGTTTGAACGTATCCGGTGATTCGATAATATTCTGGAATGTACATCTGCGACATGGAAGGTGGACATTATCTTCGGATAAGGGATTATACTGGCGGAGTGGTGTCATAAAGCTGTGTGGTGATTTCCATGCACAGAGTGATTCCGAGGAGATAACTGCCGATACTGCAGTATATTACGTGCAAGATACGGAGAAGAAGATGGTCTTGATTGGTCATGTGCTATACAAGAATGTGGTCGATTCCTTCTATGTATATGGTATGCACGGTATATATTACCCGGATCGACGTGGTGGTGAGATATCATGTAGAGTGAAGTTCGTGAATTTCAAAGACAGTGTAATTCTAACAGCTGATACACTTAAGTTTTGGTACGATACGTTGAAGATAGCTTATCATGACGTTTATTATCATAGTATACCCGATACCGTGGAGTTGTGGGTTAAGGATAGCTTATATATTTGGGGCGATAGTTTGAGCTTGGGGTGGGGCGATATTCACATATCCTATACGAAGCTTGACTGTTTTGCACAAACGATAGAATATAATGTGTGTAAGGAGATGCTCACATTAGAAAGAGATGTGTTACTTTGCATGGAACGTGACACGGTGATGGGTGGATGGGCACGTATCGTGTTGAAGGGACATGAGATACAGGAGATAACGGTCAGACAAGTACGTGGTAAACGCTATGAGTGAGCTGTTAGTATTGAAGGAATTGGTGAAATCATACAATGGCCGTAGAGTGGTTGATGGTGTATCGCTTGAACTTAGGAGAGGCGAAATAGTTGGGTTGTTGGGGCCCAACGGTGCGGGCAAGACTACAACTTTTTACATGACAGTGGGTGTGATACCACCTGATAGGGGTAAGGTATTTTTAGATGATCGTGAGATCACACGTTTACCTATGTATATGCGTGCGAGGTTAGGTATAGGGTATCTGCCGCAGGAGGCTTCGATATTTCGTCGACTTACGGTTGAAGATAACATCAAATGTGTGCTGGAGTTTCAACCTCTCAGCAATAAAGATAGACGTGAGCGATTGGAGGAATTGATATCGTTGATGCAACTTGAACCCATACGACATCAACCTGCCTATACGTTGTCGGGAGGTGAACGTCGACGTGTGGAGATTGCACGTGCATTAGCTACAAGGCCGGACTTTTTGTTGCTGGATGAACCTTTCACTGGCATAGATCCAATCGTACGTGAAGAGATACAGGAGATAGTGCTTATGCTTAAGGATCGAGGTATAGGTATATTGATAACGGATCATAACGTACGTGAGACGCTTGAAGTCACAGATAGAGCCTACATCATATACGAAGGTAAGATATTGGTTTCGGGTGAGGCACAAACCCTTATAAACGATCCTGAAGCGCGTCGCATATATTTGGGTAAGAGGTTCAGGATGTGAGATGGTCGATAGATCAGAGGGAAGGCAGGAGCTCGGATTTTTAGAAATACTGGCGAAGTCACAGGTTGAGCTGTTGAATGTAATCGAACAGCTGGTGGAGACTAACCTATTTCTGGAGATAGCCGAATATGAAGAGAGTGAGGAAATACACGAAGATATGGAGATTGATGAGGAGCTCATAAGTGCTGATATTTTTGATGATGACAACGTACCAGTATATCTACCGAGTAAAGAATATAGGGAGTACCATACCGTAGATAAGCCATCGCTGAAGGAGCACCTTGTGATGGGTTTACACCTGCTGGAAGAGCTTGATGAAACTGATCTTGCTATCGGTGAGTATATCATATATAACCTTGATGATAGGGGGTTCATTACGATACCGTTGGAAAATATAGCGAAAAGATTCAACGTCGATACGGAGAGAGTTGGTAAGGTTCTGATTGCAATACAGGAAGAGCTTGACCCACCAGGGATTGCAGCTCGTAACGCGATGGAATGTTTGCTTATACAGTTGCGTAGAATGGGTGTAAAAGATGATCTACCGTATCTGTTGGTTGAACGCTATCTTCCCATGATAGGAAGTGATACCGCATTCCTTGCGAGGCTGTTGAACCGTCCCAAGGAAGAGGTCGAATCCGCATGCGCTTTACTGCAAAAACTTACGGCGTTTCCTGCTAAAGTGTGGCAGGAGAGTGACCCTCCATCGGTGTTGCCTGATCTTATCATCGATAAGTTGGATGACAGGTTTGAAGTATATTTGAATGAGGCAATGATACCGAAGATACGATATTTCAAGGAATATGAAATACTTATATACAAGAATGAGTTAAGTGAGGAGGAGCAGAAGTTGCTTGAAACTATGAGGCATGAGGCGATCGAATTTTTGCGTAACCTTGATAGAAGGCGTAGTTTGCTCATAGAAATTGGTAACTTTCTTGTGGAGAGGGTACATCAATTCTTATGTGGTGAGGCAGATCTCACCCCTGTGATGATAGAGGAAGCGGCTCCCACATTAGGTGTACCAGTATCCACCATTTTACATGCACTACGTGGTAAGTATGTGCAGACACCACGTGGGATATTTCCGCTCTCCAGGTTTTTCACACGACGTAAGAAACATGTTAAATCGTGGTAAGGTGCTCAGTGTCAAGGGTACCACAGCACGTGTGGAGTTGAAGCTAACCTCATGTGAACGCTGTCCATTACATGGGTTGTGTCAACCCAACGCTAACAAGATGATCGTAGAGGCTAAGGATACGGTGGGGGTTAATGAAGGTGATACTGTTCTGGTGGAGGTGGATCCCAAAGGTACGTGGTTGGCTTCGTTGTTCCTGTTCGTGTTACCGGTGGTAGCTTTTATCGTGGGGTTTGTATCGCTATACTTTTGGAAGGGGGTTGTTTTCGCATATGCGGGTGGTGGTACGCTGTTCACATTGTATGTTATCTGTATGAGATACATAAATCGATGGTTCAGCAGTAAGAAGAGTTTCATACCCCGCATAGTGAAGAAGTTGGAAGGATACGAACCACAAGAACGGGTGTGGTTTAAATGAAAGTATACACAGTGAGTGAGTTATTGCTTGAGGTACGTAAGTTGGTTGAAGATGCATATCCCATGGTTTGGGTTGAAGGTGAAGTCATAGATCTGTATGCGGCAAGTTCGGGCCACCTATATTTTTCGCTGAAGGATGAACATGCTATGGTATCCGCTATTGTGTACAAAGAGCGACGTGACTTAAACACTGCGTTGCTGAAAAATGGTATGAAGGTGAAAGTCTTCGGCACCCTCACAGTGTATGCTAAACGAGGTGATGTAACCATAGATGTGCAACGTGTTTATCCGTCAGGCTTGGGTGACCTTTGGATAAAGTTTGAGGCCACAAAGAGGAAGCTACACTCGATGGGTTATTTTGCAAGGGAGCACAAGAAGGCGATACCACGGTTCCCGGAAAGGATAGGGGTGGTGACTGCAATGTATGGGGCGGCATTCCATGATATATTGCGTGTAATACGTAGGCGTGCACCATGGGTAGAGGTAATCGTTAGGAGTGTCAAGGTACAGGGTGAAGCAGCAGCCGATAGTATAGCTGAAGGTATCTACGAGATGAATGATTATGGTGAGGTCGACCTTATAATAGTTGGTAGGGGTGGCGGTTCGATGGAAGAGTTATGGGCGTTTAATGAGGAACGTGTTGCTGAGGCGATATTTAAATCATCCATCCCCATAATCACTGGTATAGGGCATGAACTTGATAATACGATTGCTGATATGGTGGCAGATTGTAGTGCACCGACGCCATCGGTGGCAGCTGAACGTGCTACCCCCGATAGGAAAGAGTTGCTGAAACACATGGGGAACCTCGATCAGAGGATGGATACCGTTGTTAGCAGGATGTTAGAGAATTACAGGGAACGGATCAAAACCTGGGAAAAGAGTTATGGGCTCACAAGGTTATGTGATTACATAAATGAAAAGGTACGACAGTTGGGGGTTGTCGAACGTAGGATGGAGGAGCAGCTCCTACATCACATAGATAAGATAGGGTGGGAGGTGTCACATTTAGCTGATAGATTGGAGCATAATGTTGCTACAGTTTTGAAATCGAGAGTGGAAAAACTTGACCACCTTTACACACAGTTGACAAACCTGAACCCATTTGCTACGCTTGAACGTGGCTACAGTATAGTGTTTCGACCCGACAAGAAGAAGGTGATAACAAGTGTGGATGAAATCACGAGAGGTGACCAGCTTTACATAAAGCTTGCTAATGGTGGTGCCTATGTGGAGGTGTTAGATACCGATAAAGGTGGGTAGTTACTTGCGTTTCCTGTTAGTGCTACCGGTGATAATTTTGGATTCAAGTTCCTCAGGTGGAAGCGACAGTATGTCAGGTTCTTCGGTGGGCTTGTCGGCTTTGCTACCTTTGAGTAGTGCGATTATGCGGATTGTATCCCCCATATTCTTATAGGGTGTGCTTATGCGGATCGAGATGTTATGGGCTGACATTTGATGTTTTAGCTTATCGACAATCCTTTGTAAGTCGATAAGCTTGAAATCTTCTCCTCTTTGCACATATAGTAAGAGTTTATGGACAGCGTTAAGTTTACAGTGTTGGAATTGCTCAATAATATGTTGGGTAGCGATCTCGTTACGATTTATGCCGGTACCTTCGCCGATCAGTATTGCGATATCGTGGTCAGCTTCCTTTTTGCAAAGTATATCTTCGATATCACCAAGACTTACGTTTATGGTACCGGAATCGGCGATAAGATTTATCATAGTTTGGATGGTGTCAAAAATTTGTGCATTGAGTTGCTCAAATGCACGCTCGATAGGCATATCCGCGTAGTAGCGGATGAGTGTCTCGTTGTGGAAAACGATGGTACCATCTGCTACACGGGAGCTGGCTTCCAACACCTTAGTGGCTATCTCTTTTTTGTGTTCACCCTCCATGGAGAAAGGGTACACGAGCACCATTATTGTCAGTATATCTTTAGTTTTTGCCAGCTCCGCAATCAGTGGTGCAATAGCGGATGTGCCACCACCCAGCCCAGCGATTATGAATAGAAAGTGTAAGTCATTGATATACTGGGCGATGGTGGGTTTGTCAGATTCGAAAATCTGCTGCGCTTTGTCGATGTTACCACCGGTACCCCGACCGTGGGTGATACTCTCACCTATGACCTCGCTGAAGAATTCGTTGAAACTTTCGGCTTTTATTTGAGCAAGATGCTGACGATCGGTATCCATCGCTATGTAGCGGACGTTTGGTAACCTGTTCCTGAGTAAGTAACGCATCATGTTGTTGCCAAAGTTACCCAATGTCAATATACCTATGTTGAGACGATCGCGTAACTTTTTGTGTACTACTAAACCACCATCAGTTATGGAAGATTTATCGGGTGGCTTCACCGGAAGATCTTTCATCACTTAACCATACCCCATTATGGGGGGCTGTCAATAAGTGAATCTGCAGTTAGGACTTCGGGATGGTTGTTTACCACCACAGTATCTTCAAAGTGGGCAGCAGGTTCGTTATCTTTAGTGACAACGGTCCAATTGTCATCCTTAACATAAACGTTGGGCTTACCTGCTACCACCATCGGTTCGATGGCTAACGTCATGTAACGTTGTAATCTTAGGTTTTGCCACTTGTATGGTACATAATTGGGTATCATTGGGTCTTCATGTAGAAACTTACCCACACCATGGCCGGTGAATTCACGTACGACATCAAACCCATGCGAACGCACGTAATTATATATTTCGCGTGATATGTCGCCTAATCTTTTGCCCGGGACAGCTACCTTTATCGCACGTTGGAGTGCTTCATAAGTTACCTGTATGAGTTTGTTGCGTTTGGTGTCCACCTTACCTACTCGGTAGGTACGGGCAGCGTCCGTGCAGTACCCTTTATAGAAGATACCTACGTCGATGCTAACGATCTCACCTTCGTGTAGTTTGCGATCGCTTGGTATGCCATGGATGACCTCGTTATCAACGGATACACATAGGGTGGCAGGATATCCTCTATACCCCTTAAAGGCAGGTTTACAACCTTTGCTGAGGATAAACTCCTCAGCGAAACGGTCGAGCTCACATGTTTTGACACCGGGTTTCACCATGTCAGCGAGTAGGTTCAACAACTCTGCCATGATGCGACCACATTCACGCATTATCTGTAGCTCGTATTCAGTCTTTACGATGATCATGATGTACGATGTAACCTTCTCTCTAATGCTTTACGTACGAAACCCATAAATACGGGTGAGGGTTCCATAAACCGTGAATGGAATTCAGGATGTGCTTGTGTGGCAACAAAAAATGGGTGATCAGGTAGCTCCATAAATTCCATAAGTGGTATACCGTCCATGGTTTCATGTACACCAGAGAATACGATACCGGCACGCTCAAGATCCTTAATAAACGTGGGGTTGATCTCATATCGGTGACGATGACGTTCAACCACATAGGGTAGGTTTAGGGGTTTACCGAGCCGTTCCATGGGTAACGGTAATCGCATATCGTGGTCAATCCTACCCGATTCCTTGTAGAGTGAGTAGATCAACGTACCTGGTTTCAGATACGCTGCGTAGGCACCCAACCGCATCGTACCACCATAGCCTTTTTCATGCAGGAGTTCACGTTGGTTGGGTATGAAGTCAACTACGGGATAGCGGGTGGTTTGGTCCACCTCAGTGGAGTTTGCTTCTTGCCAACCCAATACGTGACGTGCATACTCGACCACGGCTATCTGCATGCCCCAACATAAGCCAAGGAATGGTATACCATGCTCACGTACGTATTGGACTGCACGTAGTTTGCCTTCGAACCCACGGATACCGAACCCACCCGGGATGATGAGACCATCGTAGTTCTGTAGCTCCTCGACGTTTAGCTTATCGGCATCAAGCCAATCGATGTTGACCTTAACTTTTTGGTGTGCACCACTGTGTTCAAGTGCCTCGTTTATCGATATGTATGCATCTTTGAGCTTGAAAGTACCTATCTCTATGTATTTACCGACCATGGCTATGTGGATTTCGGCTTCGGGATGCTTTAAGTTGTTGACGAGGTGCTCCCATTCGTTCCAGTCGGGTAGCTTTCTTGGTGCTATCTGTAGCTTATCGAGGATTTTGCGGCCCAGCTGCTCTCTTTCGAAGTTAAGTGGTATTTCGTAGAGGGTGTCAACATCGGGTGCGGAGATGACATATTCACGCTTTATGTTGGCATAGAGTTCGATCTTGTGACGTCTTACGTCGTCGAGTGGTGTAGGGCCACGACATAGGATGATATCGGGTATTATGCCCATCTCCTGTAGCATTTTGATAGCTTGTTGGGTGGGTTTGGTTTTCATCTCACCGATATGGCGTGGCACCGGTAAGTACGTTATCAATATATAAAGTACGTTCTCCTTACCGATTTCACGTTCGATACCCTTTATTGCGAAGAGGAAAGGTATATTTTCGTAATCACCAACGGTGCCACCAACCTCTATGAGGATAACTTCGTAACCTTCACTTGCCTCTTCTATGCGACGTTTGATCTCTTCCGGTATGTGAGGTATGAACTGTACGGTTTGACCTAAATATTCGCCACGCCGTTCGCGGTCGATTACCGTCTTGTAGATTTGGCCAGATGTTATGTTGTTACGTTTGGGTATGTTGGTACCGAGAAACCGTTCGTAATGCCCGAGATCCTGGTCGATCTCACCACCGTCGAATGTGACCCATACCTCACCGTGTTCGGTGGGTCTTAATGTACCGGCATCATAATTCAAGTATGGGTCGATCTTTATTGCGGTGGTTTTGTAACCATATTCTTGGATTATGCGTGCGATGGATGCAGTGGCTACACCTTTGCCAACACCGCTCATTACACCACCTACTATTACGATGTATTTTCTCATTGGATTAGATGTTTGACCAGTATTGCGATCAGTAACCCTGAGATATAAACCACGATGATGAGTTGCAATAACTCGTATTTTTTAAGTCGCATCGAGGTAAAAGGTTTTGGGTTCCAAAGTATCGGTATCCAGGACTACAATGGAGGGACGGTTCAACCAACCCGCAGTTTCACCCGGGTTGATGATCAGGGTCTTATTTTGGTATCTGATGTCGAGTTTATGCGTATGTCCGTATATTATGATGTCGAAATCGTGACTTTTAGCTAAAGAGTCGACCAAATCCGGATAGTGTACCATTAGGAAGCGTTTACCTGCCAGCTGTATAGCGTATGGTGCTACATATAGTGAGAAACCGTGTTCACTGAACCTCTTACGTAGGTAATCTTTATCACCGTCGTTGTTACCGAAGATACCGATGAGCTTACAGTTGAGTTTGGATAACTCCAATATGACGAAGGGTGCAACATAATCACCTGCGTGTAGGACGAGCTCTACCGATTCGCGGTTAAATATATCTACGGCTCGCTTTATGTAAGGTAACCGATCGTGTGAATCTGACATTATGCCGAGCTTCATTTTAGTTTGAATATTCGCTGTATATCATTATAAGATACGTAGATGAGTAACAAAATCAATAGCAACCACCCAATGGTTTGCGCTAATTCATAGCCTTTTCTTGTGAATGGCTTGTGTCGTATACGTTCGATGAATGTGAGGAATATGAGCCCGCCATCCAACGGTGGTAATGGACATAGGTTGAAGATTGCCAACTGAGTTGATAATATGTAAAACAGGCGTAAGATGGCAGATAGTCCCCAACCTACCGTGGTGGCAGTTACTTGTATCAAGCTGAGTGGGCCACCCAACAATTTGGGTGATAGCTGGTGGGTTAGCATCTGCTTAAGTATCTGGAAGAATAATAGGATCATGTGCCAGATTTCGGTTGCTGCACGTACGGGGGCGTGTAGGCCTAACCTTATGCGTTGGTGTGGGATCAGTATCTCCATAGCGGCAACGTTACGTAGGGTGCCGTTTTCAAGTATGCGTTGGCTACCAAGTACTACTGATACGGTGTGGATGGTATCGTTACGGGTGAACTTCACATACACGGTGTCACCAGGTTGATATGCACGTACGGTGGTGACAAGTGTATTCCATGACGTTATAGGGATGGTATCGATGGCGATGATGCGGTCACCGCTACGTAAGCCAGCACGCCAAGCAGGGCCGTCACGTTTTACTGTACCGATCACTGGTGGTATTAATGGTTGTAAGGGTTCGTGTTTGTGATACCATACGTTTACAGTATCGTGGTCACGTAGTACGGTGACGATAACACTATCGGGGGTTGTGCTTGTGTACTTTACGAAATCGTCCCAATATCTAACAGGCTTATCGGCTACCTTTAGTATGATATCACCTGCATGGAAGGCACCCACGGGTTGCTCCACAGTGGTGTAAGGGATGACACTTATGCCGGTTATGAGGAAGCTGATCATGCAGACCAGGTAGGCTGAGAATAAGTTGAAGAGTGAGCCACTCAGTAGCACTATTATGCGGTGTGAGAACGGTTTAGCACGGAATGCATCCGGTGAAGGTGGTTCGTCTGAGGGATCGACACCTTTGATTGCTACGTAGCCACCAAACAGTATTACACCTATGCGGTAGATGGTACTGTTACGGGTGAATTGAAAGATGGGTGGTCCAAACCCTATGGAGAACTGCTGTATATGCATGCCAAACCTACGTGCAAGGTAGAAATGGCCCAACTCGTGTATCAACACGAGAAAGCTAATTACGATAACTGGCGATAATATCTTCAATAACATTTGTGGTACGGTGACGGGTTTGGTGTTCAACCTCTTGTAAGGTGTCAAGGTTTATCGTAGGAGGTGGGTGGTAGGATTCCACCATGGTTGTGATCACACGCGGTATATCTGTGAATCGTAGCTTATTGGCGAGGAATGCCTTTGTAGCTTCCTCTGCTGATACCACGTAGACTAAGGGGTAGCCACGTTTGAGTGTACCTACCTCGTATGCGATACGTAATGCGGGAAATTTCTTATCATCAGGTGGATAAAAATGCAATCCAGTGAGCTTGGTGAGATCCAACTGCTTAACGATTGCGGTACAGCGGTCGGGATACGTTAATGCGTACTGGATTGCTAATCGCATGTCGGGTATACTGAGTTGCGCAATGATGGAGTTATCGATGAATTCCACCATAGCGTGGATGATGGCCTCTGGATGTATTACGACATCTATTTGGTCGAACCCTACACCAAACAGATAGTGAGCTGCTATCACTTCCATGCCTTTGTTAATCATAAGGCTTGAATATATGGTGATGAGCTTACCCATCTGCCAACGTGGATGTTTGAGCACATCAGCGGGTGAAATATCAGCCTCTATAGGGCGGTTGTGGAATATGCCACCAGAAGCGGTAAGGATTAAGCGTTTGAAGCTATCCTTGTGGTTAAGTAATTGATATAACCCTGTATGTTCGCTGTCGATAGGTAGAAACGATACGTTATGCTGGTGGACGAGCGGCATTATGAGTTCACCGTAACCGACGAGCGTTTCCTTGTTGGCTATTCTTATGGATTTACCTGCTTTGATTGCGTGAAGTGTGGGATACAGGCCATTGGTGCCCGAGACTGCTACAACAACTATGTCAACCTCGGGTAGGGTGGCAAGCTCGATAAGCCCTTCTGTGCCTTGTAATACCTTAACCCCATGTATGGGGGTGAATTTGGAGGCCTGTACAGGGTCGGTGATAGCTACAACCTTGGGATGGAACTTACGTATCTGGTGGCTCAGTAGGGTGATGTTATGGTGTACGGATAGACCGAATACTGTGAACCTATCCGCCAGGTGTGAGATAACATCGAGTGTAGCGTTACCTATATAGCCAGACGAGCCCAATATCACGACGTTCTTTTTGGTCATTTGAGTATTACCTCAAAAAGTAACCTAAGATAGTAGTAAACAAAGGGTGCACAGAAGAAGATGCTATCGAAGCGATCCAATACACCACCATGGCCAGGTATTGTGCTATAGCTTTCTTTAAGGGATGCGTCACGTTTGATGAGAGATTCAACCAGATCACCTATTAACGCCATACATGCACCTATTAGACCCATGAGTATGGCATCTATCAGCCTTAGGTATGTGGCATAGAGGTAGCGATAGATTACCGTGAAAAGTGTTGCAAATAGTATACCACCTATGGTGCCTTCCCAGGTTTTATTTGGACTTACACGTTGTAGTAGTGGGTGACGACCGAATTTGCGACCGATTAAGAATGCCATGGTATCGTTACCCCATGCGATTATGAATGGCAGTAGTGCGAATGTAACACCTACACCATAGTCTAAACCTAAATGCTTGGGTAGCTCACGCAAGAGTATGAGGTGGCTCATCAGCCACCCAATGTAGAAGGTGCCAAATACTGTGCTTGCAATATGGTAGATGCTATCTTTAGGTTGACGACGTACAAGCTCACTTACTGATAATATGAAGATTAGCGTGGTTAGTGTCAAAAACGTATATAGGTAGCTTGCGTAGTAGGCGGTCCAACCCAACACCAAGGCTGCTAATATACCGAGGCACCGATACGGGTGTAACCCTTTAGCTGCTAGTATTTCGTAGAATTCGAAAGTACCTATGCCTATACCGAGCTCTATGAGTAGCAGGAAGAAAAAACCGCCCTCACGTGCGATGACGACGAGCGCGGGTACAAACAGTACACCGCTGATTATACGCCAGAGTAGGTTATTGTGATTGGATGAGCCCCCCATACCTGCGTTCCCTTTTGGTATAATCAGTGATGGCACGATCGAGTTCCTCTGGGGTGAAATCTGGCCATAGTGTAGGGGTTATCCATAGCTCAGTGTAGGCGAGTTGCCATAACATGAAATTCGATATACGGAACTCGCCTGATGTACGTATGAGTAGATCGATATCTGGTAAATCCGGATAGTAGAGGAAACGGCGGAAGCTCTCTTCGTCCACCTTACGGATGCCGTTGTGTAAGATTTTGTTGACAGCATCGACGATCTCACTCCTACCACCATAGTTAACCGCTACGGTGAGTATCAGGCCGGTGTTGTTTTTGGTGGCTTCTTGCACCTTATGCAGGTGACGACGTATCCAGATGGGGAATCGGTCGAGTCTGCCCATGAAACGTGTCTGTACGTTGTTTTCGAGTAGCTTGGGTAGCTTCTCCTGTGCGGTTTTGGTGAGCAGATTAAGTATTGCACGTACTTCATGAGCGGGACGACGCCAGTTTTCGGTAGAAAATGCAAATACTGTGAGATATGGGATGCCAAGTTTACCACAGTGTTCGACTATTTTTTCGAGGGCTGTTACACCTGCCTTGTGACCTTCAACCCGTGGTAAGCCACGTCGTTGTGCCCAACGACCGTTACCATCCATTATTATGCCGATATGGGTGGGAAGGTTCATCCCTCCAGCAGTTCGTTGATTTTGGCCTCCATCAGCTCGTCAGCTTTACCGATGTAGTCCTTGGTGAGGTCGTCGATTTGCTTTTCGAGCCGCTTGGCATCGTCTTCGGATAGCTCGCCTTCTTTTTTCATTTTACGTAGCTTGTCGATAACGTCACGTCGTATGTTACGTAATGCTACACGATGCTGTTCGGTTATGCGTTTGACTAAGTCCACCATACCGCGACGACGTTCCTCACTCAATGGAGGGACTACAAGCCTTATGACTTGACCATCATTCTGTGGATTTATACCGATATTTGCACGTTGGATGGCACGTTCGATTTCGGTGAGTAACGACTTATCCCATGGACTTATTATTATGAGGCGTGGCTCAGGTATCGATATGGTGGCTACCTGTTTTATGGGTAGCTCGCTATCGTATGCGGAGACTTTGATATCTTCCACCATACGTGGGGTGGCACGTCCGGTGTGGATGTTGGCGAGCTCACGTTTTAGGAAGTTAAGGGTTTTCTGCATTCTAACTTCAGCATCATTTATTATGGTTTCCATACTTGCCTCCTGTTAATCTAAATAACTATATGGAATTGAGTAAAGTCAATCAATAATCTATTACCCCAGTAATGACAGCAGTGGTGATCAGTGTCGAAAGTGTCGCTTATGCGTGAAGATGATGGGTATCTTGTAGCGGTTGGCGGTGGCGATGACTTCAGGGTCACGGATTGAGCCACCGGGTTCCACTATGACGTCAATGCCAGCTTGTGCGGCAAGTTCTACGGTATCGGGGAATGGTAAGAAGCCGTCCGATGCCAATGCTACTGGGTGTAGGTGGGTGAGGTTAAACCTATCGCGGTTTTTGATTGCAAGCTCGGCTGCCCATACGCGTGAGGGTTGGCCACCACCTATACCTACTGTCATGTTGGGGGTGGCTAACACGATGGCGTTGGATTTGACAAACTGTACGACTTGGAATGCGAACTTGGCAGCTGCAAGCTCGGATTCGGTAGGTTCGTATTTGCCGACAACTTGCCAACCTTCTGTATCGAAACGATCCATAGTCTGTACCAATACGCCACCAGTGACTGTACGGTATTCGAAATCTGGTAGCTCGTCAGCTGGTAGTTTGATGAGTATCAGCTTCTTCTTTTTACCTAATACGGTGAGTGCTGTATCGGTGAATTCAGGGGCTACAACCACTTCGATAAAGATTGAGGTTAAGCGTTCGGCTAGCTGCTTGGTGACGGGACGGTTGAACCCCAGTATACCGCCGAAGATGGACATGGGATCACCCTTGTAGGTGAGATCGAATGCCTCCTCGATAGTGGTACCAGATGCGAGTGCTGCTACAGTTGTATGTTTTATCGTTACTGCGGTGGGGTTAGCGAACCACTTTATCACACGTATAGCGGTGTCTATGTCGAGGAGGTTGTTGAAGGATAGATCCTTACCCTGTAGTTTATGTATCTTGTGGAGTGCGAACCCTTTTGTGTCAACTATCTTGTACCAGGTGGCGGGTTGGTGGGGATTTTCACCGTAACGAAGGGTTTGATGCTTGTATAGTAATAGGGGTTTGAAGTTGGGGTCGAAATAACTTGCGATCATGCCATCGTACCAGGTGGTGTAGCGGAATGCTTTGTGTGCAAGCATACGCCTATCATCTATAGTTAATGAGTTGGTGGCTAACTTATCAGCTATCCAGTCGTAATCCTGTGGATCGACGATAACTGTTACACGAGGGTAATTTTTGGCGGCTGCACGAATTAGTGCGACACCACCGATATCTATGTTATCGGGTGAGGGGTTAGCTTCAAATTTATAGAGGTTGACTACAACCAGATCGATTGGTGGTGTATCAAGTTGTGTCAGCTCATCAGCGGATGCAAGTATGGCGGCGAATACCTTTGGGTGTAGGGATTTCACCTTACCATGTAATAGTTCAGTGTAGCCGGTGAATTTACTCAACTCGTTTACATCTATACCTTTATCACGTAGGTAGTGTGTGGTGCCAGAGGTTGCGAGCAGTGAGTAGCCTAACTCACGTAGCTTGTGTGCGAATTCGTACAATCCGGTCTTATCGGTAACCGACAGCAGTGCATATTTCATGTGGATTTGGGTTTAACGAAGATGGCGAATTCAGGGCATAGGTATTCACATAGGTGACATCCGATACAGTTATCGGGTGATTTCACACGTGGTGGATGGTAACCA